>JACCDT010363846.1_pt1 | contig 125228 bp, 185 predicted proteins | sample 7446291 | NCBI WGS metagenome assembly JACCDT01 (sample SAMN15323446, study PRJNA562643) | freshwater metagenome | isolation source: river surface water | place: USA:Blue River Watershed | collected 2017-08-17 | reverse complement strand
CTGGAGTATCTTCAACTGGAGTATCTTCAACTGGAGTATCTTCAACTGGAGTATCTTCAACTGGAGTATCTTCAACTGGAGTATCTTCAACTGGAGTATCTTCAACTGGAGTATCTTCTTCCATTGCTTCAGTAACTTCCATGATTACAGGAGCTTTAGGAGCTTTAGGAGGAACAATGTCCAAGACGGTAAATGTATATCTTTCCCCTTCAGGAGAACGATTACCAGCGTCATCAATATCAACAACAAAAAGTTCACAAACTGAATTCTCAGTTAATGTTAAATTCCAGAATCCCATAGAAACATCTTCGATCATGTAGGTGTTCTTAACACCATCAATAGTAACATGTAATTCTCTAAGAATTACGTCATTGGCTCCTAATTCAGGAAGACCAATTTTATAAATATAGTTCATGCCATCCTCCATAATGGATAAAATAAAAGGCTTTTGTGGCCCACAAGTCTCAGTTGATTTTAATGCCAAAAAAATAACGAGAGTTTGTAGGGTGAGATAAAATAGACAAATTGAAATGACTAATAAAATCCACATACAATATGTAGGTGTATTAATTTGCACTTGAAAATATTTTTAATTTTTACTATTCTAATTCTACTATGGTAAAATTAATCAAATTAATCACTGGCGAAGAAGTAATAGCTTCAATCACAGAAGGCGAATCTATTACACAACTTAAAAATCCCGCACGTCTTGCTTTTATGGGCGATGCTGCTAGATTAATTCCTTTTTCTTTATTCGCAAAAGGGGAATTAATTTCAATTAAAAACGAACATATACTCTTCATCACGGATGTTGAGGATGATGTTTTAAATGGTTACAATGGACAATTCGGATCAGGAATCGTTTTAGCTGGTAGTTCTAATTTAATTACTTAAAAATTCTCTACAAGATTTCTCATCATTTTTAAAGAAACCTTTAAAGAATCATTATTAGAAAAAGCTCCAACCTCTTCGTCTAAACGGACGAAGAGTTCTTTCATTTTATCCATGGGAATATATTCTTGGGAAATTTTCACTATATTCTCTGCTTCATTATTTGATGTTGGCATTTTTTACTCCTCTTTTACAAGTCCAGAAGAAACTATATCACTTCTCTCTGCTATCCATTGTTGAATAACAAGTGGGTGTGTATCGTCAAAAGGTCTTAATTTGTCAGGGGTAAATTTTTGTCCCCAATTAATTTGTCCAGCATCTTCGCCATCTTGAAGATATTGATCTAATTCTTGATATCCCCACCATTTAGTCATTTGCTTTTGTTTTTCTATTAAAGATTTTGGTTTACGCACATATCCATAATGGAAAACTTTAATTCCAGTAAGTTGATTCTCTCTAAAACAAGCAGAGTCAGAATCAGGACAACCCAAAGACATTGCATCATCATAACTTCTTAGTTTCGGATAAGTTTTCTTTTTAGCAAATCTAATGAAAGAATCATAATAAACTCCGGGATTATAAATTGTGTTAAAATTACTAAAAAAATGTTTAACCCCAAAAATAAAGTAATCAGCATTTGTATTTGCGGCTTTTTTAATCTCAGGCAAAAATCGCTCATGTACGCATTCATCAGCTTGTATCTGAAAATGATAATTACATTTACATCTTTCAATCGCAACATTTGTTAATTCAGACAAAACACTAAAATGCTCTTTTTGCCAATGTTCTCGAAAAATTTTAATTTTTGGGTTTGATGATTGTAATTCTAATAGCTTTTCATATGTGCCATCTTCCCCATTCCCTTCAATGAAAATAAACTCATCACAAATAGGAAGTATAGATAAGCAAGCTTCAATAAAAGGGTAATCAAATTTAACCCCATTTTTTATTATCATATGACCCGAAATTGTTTTTGTCATTTTATTTCCTAATTATCGCTTCAATGCTGTACTCGCCGACAGGGTGTTGATTTTGAGGAATAGAGTAATCATAACCTTCATCCAATGTCCTAAATGATAAAATGTTAGCATTTGGAATAGCATCCAATATTGTTTGAAGAAAACTTCTTGTATTAGGCTCCTCAGCTTGTAACGGAAGCCACATTGAACGGTGATCAAAATTCCAATTGCTAGGCAGTATCTTCTTTTTTTCATACAAATCCCTATGAGGAACAAGTATTATTAGATTTCCACCCGGAGCTAAAATACGATACCAATTCTTAACTGCTGTCACTGGATCATCTACATGCTCTAAGACATGGCTTGCATAAATAACTTCATAAGAATTGTCTTCTACCCCTTCCATGAAAGTGGCATCGCCATCGCCAAAAATTAGATCCCACTTTCTATATGTTTCATGCAAAGGATCTTCCTGACACCCAATGTCTATGCCCTTTTTATCTGCCTTAGCATAAGTTTCAAACCAATTTTCTCGGTCACGTCTATTTTTTGCTTTTGAAGTTTCTCCCATAATAACATATCTAAGTAATATGATTACTATTTTTGCTACATTTCGTCCATTTAATCATCCACATTTTGGATTAATTCAAAGAAACGCTATAAAAAGTTGGTTGAAATTAAATCCTAAACCTCAAGTTTTAGTAATGGGGAACGAGCAAGGAAGTAAAGAAATTTGCGAAGAATTTCAACTTATTCATGTTCCAGATATTGTTTTAAGCGAATATGGAACACCAATGATAGATGATATGTTTAAAAAAGCACAAGAGTTAACAATTAATGATTTGTTGTTATTAACTTCTTCAGACATAATTCTTTTTCAAGATAATTTAGACATTGCTAATATTCTTTTGAGTGATTCCAATAATTTTATGGCAACACTAAGACGAAGCGATGTTAATGTAAATGATTTTATCAATTTTGAAGATCAAAACTGGGAAGAAAAAATTAAGCAAAATTCTACTTTGGGACATCCCGGAGCAGGAGATTTTTTCTTATTTCCTAAAACCTTTTATTCGGATGGCATACCTCCATTTACCATAGGACGAGCTTCGGTGGATAATTGGTTAATTTATGAAGCGGTTAGACTAGGAAAATGTATCGACTTAACTGCAGCAACTCAAATCATCCACCAAAATCATGATCACTCGCATGTAGGAGGGTTTCATAACTTGGTTAATGGAGAAGAATTTAAAGTAAATAGAAAACTTGGAGAAGGAAAAATGTTGGAAATCATAAATTCAAATTGGATTATGACAGAAGACAGAAAGGTTAAGAAAAGATGATTTTTGATTGTTTCCCGTTTTTTAATGAGTTAGAGACTTTGGAAATTAGACTTAATGAATTATACGACACTGTAGATTTTTTTGTGTTATCTGAAGCAACAAAAACACATTCTAATCAAACTAAGCCACTTTACTTTGCAAATAATATTCAACGTTTTGAAAAGTTTAAAGATAAAATTGTTCATTTAATTGTGGATGATATGCCTGATGGGAACGATCATTGGGAACGTGAAAGACATCAAAGAAACAAGATTGGAGAGTTTTTAAAAAAGAAAGCCAAAGATAATGATTTGGTGATTCTGTCTGATTGTGATGAAGTTCCAAAAGCGACAACAATTCAAAATATCGTTTTAGAACATGGGCAATTAGCTAATTTAAACATGGATTGTTTTCAATATTTTTATAACCTTAAAGGAAGAAATTCATGGAATATGGGAAAAATTTGCCTATATTCAACATTCAAACAATATGAAACAGCAAGTGATATTAGAAACTCTGGAGCACATTTAGATATTAAAAAGGCAGGATGGCATTTTGGTTATATTGGAGGGTTTGAAAGAGTAGTTAAAAAAATTCAATCTTTTGCTCATCAAGAATTTAACTCTGATTATTTCTTAAACCCCAATGTTATTAAAGCTTATATTACAATGGGATTTTCGATTTGGGACAGGACATCTCAACCAGAAATTGCTGGCGATCCTTATTGGAAATACGTTAATATTAACGAAGATTTTCCAGATTATCTTGTTCAAAATAAAGATAAATTTCAAATAGCAAATGTAGATTTTTCAAATTATGATTACGATGCAGGTAGCTTAAAAAAGATGGCAGAACTTTTGTTAGAAGTTCTATGGTCGGATGGAGAAATCGTTGAAATTGGCAACGGAGAAGGATTCTCAACTGCTTATTTAGCGAATATTTGCGAGCCTCAGAAATTGAAAGTTGTAAATAAAAACGATAAATTGCAAAAAAATCTTGAAGCGTTGGAAGTTGAAAACGTTGAAATTTGTGATTTAAATTCCCTTCAAAACATAAAATTTTTGAGTTTAAATCGGGCTTCAATTCCAGAGATTTCAATTAATGGAATTTTGTGTGGATATCAAACAGAAATTGATTACCAAAAATATCCAAATATTCAAATTTTTGGGGATTTTTGGTGGATTGACATGCGAACCGGATTATAATTTAGGATGTTGTGAATTATAACTCGCTCAAAGGAACTTGTTATGGAATCGTTTGAAATCCACATCACAGGAAGTCCCAACATTATCGATGTTGCAAAGAAAATGAATGTTAAAACTATTGCTGTGGATCTATTAAATCCGAATCATGAAGTGATAAGAACAGAATTTATGACTTCTTTTATTGAAAAGAAGAAGTCATATGAAGAATGTAAAAAATTTGTAGATCAATTGGTTTTAAATTTACAGAAAGAAGTGGAAATTTTAAGAGTTAAAATTGAAAGTCCATATTATCCTCATTACAAAGATCAAAGTCTGTACATGGAAAGTCATTTTGAAAATGAAAATGATAAATTCCCAATAAGTAGAAATGTACGTAAAACACTGCTGCTTGCAACAGATCGCGAATACAACAAAGAACAATATGATGCTTTTATTAAAAAATATGATGGCAAAGATATTGAATTGTGTTTATTCGATTCATTTATTGATGAGGATAAAGATTGGTTTGATGCTTTTAAGGAGATGGAGGAGGATTATATCTAGGTGGCATACCTTGCTTTCTGTCTTTCTTTCCTAAAGCTCTACCACTTCTGAAATCAGTAGAAATTGTCCATCGAATTGGACCCCACCAATTATTTGTATACCCTTCCCAATATCCTTTTAGAAAATCTTTTGAAGGCGTCTTGGTAGGAGGAGTAATCGGCTCGACCTCAGTCTCAGATTTTGGCGAAGGAACAACAGGTTGAATTTCCACAACAGGTGGCGGCGTTGGTATAGAAGTTGTTTGTTGTTTGCACCCAATAAAAAATATTAAAAATAAAACCAAAAATTTCATAAAGATATATATTATGCATAAATTTTTTTCTACAAATCATCTTTCTTTCGAACAAAAGAAGGACTTATTAAATATCGCCAAGGAAAAGTCTTATAATTGGTGGGTCGATATTCTAGAAAGTCCTTGTATTTATCGAAAACAAATCGATATGCCATTTGAAGAAATTATGAAAAAATTCGACAATAAATGTCATTTTCATATTGTTCATCGTAATTTAAACACAGAAAACTATCTTGAAATTGGATTTTGCACCTTAAATTCTCCAGATTATTTTTTATGGATACTTCTTGATGTCGAGCTAATTCCTTTTATTGAAGCAAAGCTTTAAGCTAATATCAATAAATACATTACGATGGCAACAATTAGCGAAGCCTTAACTGCATTAAATGCTAATTATACAACACTTAATGCATTAATACCAAATTATTATTCGTTCACAGACGAACCGAATACCACTCCGAAAACATATATTACGGATGGTGGATTCGATATGTATGATAGTGCAAACGTTTTAAATACAAACTTAACCAATCTGTACACGGCAGTAAGAAATAATGGATTCAGTTCAAGGTTAAGCACTTCAATTCCATACACTCACACAAAGCACACAAACACTACTTTTGCATATAAAGGTGATGGCGTTGTTACAAGTAGCACATCTTATTTTGGAACGGGAAGTCAATATTTTACAAATCTATATCCCGGATTTTTTGTATTGATGGCGACAGGGATTAACATCACAGAATTTAGTATCACAGGAAATATCGGAGTTGATGGAAGCGGAACTTTTTAGCTACACATGATTTCACCCTTACCGTAAATGGACAAGATTATGCTGTTTATAGAAAATCTATTTATAACACTCAAGATCCTTCTATAAATCACATTATAATTATTCCCGGCTCTGGATCAGGAGTAACACATACATGGGAAACTGGACGAAATTATGATGATGATGCGATTCAAGGGTTAACTTCTTCTGTTAATACAATTTATTATATTTGTGCAGCGAGAAGAACAGGCTCAACCGGAACATTGTTAAGCAATTCTGATGCAATCACATTTGTTACAGAATTTCTCGAAGTAGCAGGTCTTGGCTCACCTGTTACAGGTGGTGGAACACTTGGAGGAATTTCTCAAGTTCAATACAACGCCATGAATCTTCAAGGAATTGGAGGAAGTTTAAACCAAGGAACATCCACAGTCAGTTTAGTTAGAGAAGAGCCTACGGTTGCAGGAAATGTTTTATGCAATGGAATTAGTGCTAATTATTCGGATCGCCTTGTATCTGGAATTGGCGGAATTATAATTGGAGGAGAAAGTTATAGTTATTCTTACAATCTTGGTAGCACTGTAGCTGGGGGTGGAGTTTTAGCAGGAGGAACATCTCTTGTTCAAATTGTTACAGACAAAACTTCAATTCCAGAAGTCTTATGTGGATCAACTGCTTTCATCCAAAAAATTTATCCAAATTATGATGCTTCTGGCGGCATGAATATTGATATTAATGCTAAAGCAGAACTTCTTGTTTTTATCATCACAAATGGCGGAGTTACTGTTTACGGAGGACATCAAGTTAATGTCTTTAGAGAAGTTGTTTCTACTGTAAACACCATCATTTCCACATCTGCTATTATACAGAAGATTTATCCGAATTATGATACATTAGGCGGAGTAGAAATTGATTTAACAACTTCATCGGATGTTATTTCTTTTATAACTACTTATGGAGGAGTAATAAACTCCGGTGGGCATTCTATAAATTGCGTGTATGCGGGAGAAGCATTTGGAGGCGTTTACGGACCTCAAAAAGATGGTGAATCTTCTTTTGTCCTTAAGCAAATTGATTTTATAAGTTCTGCAGGAGCTTTAATTAGTGGTTCAAACGTTCAACTCTTAACATTCTCAGATGTCGGGTCAGGATCAATTATCGTAAATGGCGAAGCAATAGACTCTGCCATGATTACCATTATTCTCAATTCAGGAACCGTTCTTCTTGGAGGAATTGCAGGAACTGTTGAAGATTTCCTCTCGGAAGGTGGAATAAATTCGTCTGGAACAGCCCATGTTGTTATGGATTCACAAAACTTTTTGTGTGATAATGGCACAAAAATGTTGGGAATTAAAGCTAAATACGCTTCAAGAATGAGAAAAGATAAAAAATATGTTGCAGAAAAAGGATCTGCCCTTGTCCCTGCGATCACTCTGTGCAATCAGAATATTGATTTTAGATTTTTATCTAAAAAATCTTCTTGAATGAAAAAATATTTTCGTTAAAATAAAATCTTTGTTATCAAGAGGGATAAAATGAAAATATTTTTTGTGTTATTATTTTGCCTTTTGCTTCCACATCTTCTTCATTTGTTGGCAACTTTTCTTTGTCAAATTGCACTTAAAAAGAAAATCCCCTTTTTTACTCCTTTTACGATGATTCCAATTTTCAACTTTTTTACGTTGGGAATGTATATCGGTGTAGTAATTTGTTTGATGGAGATAAGATCTATCAAAACAAAAATTTATAGTTCAATAGACCAAAAATTATAGAATTGAGAAAAAACCATGACAGTTGATTTTCAAGAATTAATTACTAGTTCAATTTTACAAAAACCTGATATCGATATCGATATTGGAGATTCCCCTTTTGATTTTGAAAGTAAAAATTTCTATAAAGTCAAAAGACTAATTGCAAATGATATTGAATATCCATTAATTAATTTAGATTTTCTCAAAATGAGAAAAAAAGATGGGATGCCTGTTTTTGCTGTCTTCTCTTTGAATGAACAGACATGTAGTATGTCCGTTAAATTAGAGTATTTTAGAGATAACTGGGATTCTCTCGTAACATTATATTCAAGTTTCTCAGGGAATTTATTGCGATCTAAATTTAAAGATGTTTATTATAAATTGGCAGAATTATGCATGTTGCATAGTGTTAATTTTAAATACTCAACTAAATCAATTACAAAAAGAATAGAAAGCAGATTCACTGCATTAGTTCCAGATCATATTCGAAAAATAATTAGAGATAAAAAAAATTGTACTGATTTTGAACAAATTGTTGTTATTGCTGAAGCTGACAACTGGACAATTGATGAAGAAATCGTATATGCTCCAAATCCAGATCCTCTTGTCGTAGGGATTAGAGGGGATTTAGCGTATTTGATTGAAAAATTTGATGTCACGAAAGTCGAAAAATATGTCTCTAAAGAATTCCTTGGATAGAGTTAAAACTAAAATCAAAGACGGTATGTTTATCGTTCTTGTAGATAATAAGGTTATTTACAAGGAATTTGCCAAACTTACAAAAAAGGAACAAGAAACTCTCGCAGACGTTAAAAAAGCAATTAAAAAATTATGTAAAACTCAAAAGATTAAAGACTTAGAGCATCATGCACACATGATCTTAAAATTTATTATATTTTCTATAATAGAAAATAATAAGATAAAATTTGAGATTAGAGTAGATACACATTCTTTTCAGTTTATAAATCTGCCCCCATCTTTAAATTGGCTACAAGATATTTCTATTCAAAATTTTGAAGTTGGCATAAAACGATTATCTATGCAATCTAAAGAGTATCTAAACGCCGTATCCGAATTAAAAAGAATTGAAGAAGAGGTTAATTCTTACTCAGATGCTCTTAAAGATTCTATTCACAAAGAATATTGTTACCTATGAACAGTAAAAAACAGATAAGAAACAACTTCAGAAATGCTGTTTTTTCTAGAGACAAATACCGTTGCAAAATTTGTGCTAGACCGGGCAAAGACCGTCAAGGAGGAGAAGAATGGAAGAAACATCACTCAGACCCTCTAGTGCAACTTGACGCTCACCATATTACAGATCGTTCATTGATTATTAATCAAGGTTATGTCCCAGAAAATGGAATTACCGTTTGTGATGATTGTCATCTTCTTGTAGAAGAATTTCATTTAACAGGTAAGTGTCAAGAAGGTTTGTATCCTGACGATCTCTATAAAATGATTGGGTCATCACTAGAGAAGGCTGTTAGGGCTTCCAGTAACGTGTAGCTGCAAATGGAGAACTTAATGTGTGATCGGTATTTCGACCTTTATTTTTAACGAATTCATTTCTGTCGTAAAATCTATCCAACGCTGCTTTTTTCCCACGTTCTGCTTGCGGTCTTAAAACAATTGGTTTATTGACTTTTTGAGCGTAGTCTTTTAAAGATTTCAAGATGTTAGAGCCTATACCACTGCCTCTCATTTTTTGAGGCACTTCAATTGTGGACAACTCTATTCTGTTGTTATTTTCCCAAGCGTCAAGTTTAATTCCCGGATATTGTTGAAATAAAGATTGCAACAATGTATCTAGTCCGTTAGAATTTTCAAAAAATTGTTTAAATTCCATGAATGTATTTATGGAATAGCCTCCATTTTACGATAATAAAGGAAATTACTTATGAATTACGAAAAAGAGCTACTTATGAAAAAATTACATATCGAAAATATCGAAAAAGACCATTTAATGGCATTTGTTTATTATGTGAAAGTCAAATCTGTAAAAGATGAAATAATGGTTGTTGAAAACTTGGATGAAAAACAAGAATTTACAGTCACGGGTAAATCATTAATTGAAAATGCACTTTCGGCAGATTGTTTTGAACAAGAAATAAAAGAAAGTAAAACACGTGTAGCTGAGATATTGGTGCATTCTGCTAATTTACCACTTACAGTTTGTTTCGATAAAGCTGATGGACAAGAACGTGTTCTTAGAGGAAGATTAATTCGACCTGAACCTCTTTTAGGGCGAAGCATGGTCGAAGATCTTGACCTTAATGAAGAACATCGCGTTCGTCAAGTAGATCATAGAACTCTTAAATGGTTGATTGTTAATAACATTAAGTATATTGTTCATTAAAATATTTGCTTGAAAATTATAAATATTCTATGGGTTTTAAAGATTACATAGAAAATTCTAAACGAGTTACGGTTTGGCACGCAAGTCCAACTAGTAATATTTATAAGTTAAAACCAACTGGACGAAATAGCGGTGTACAAGCTGTTAAACAAGGTCAAGCAGGGATTTATGTAGCTCCTTCTTTTATGGATAGTGTAAAGTGGTGGATGACATACGTCTCGGGTACGAAAACTAAAAAGCTTAGAAAAATAGGTGGTTATCCAAAAAGCGATGAAGCGGATGCTAAGTTTAGCTATAATTATGACATAGCTACAATTTATGAAATAGAAATTCCTAAAAAGATATTAGATAAATGTTGGTTTTCGAATGATTGGGAAAAAGAATATTTTATTCCTGAGGAATACATTCCGCATTTAAAAATTATTTCTTCTAAAAAATATCATACCAACGATTTGTCTAAAATATATAAAAAAAATGAACGTAAAAAAATGGACGACTTAGGCTCTCGCGAATTAAGTAAAATGCAAGAAGCTTCAAAATCTAATGAAGCAATTCGTCTTTACTTTTATTTTAAAGATAAATTAAACAATTTTTTACTTAAAGGAAAAAGAAGTTCTGATTCAATCTTGGTTGCAAATATAAATAAATTAATATCAAGACTTTATTCGATTGGAATTGTGCCTCTTACACTTAGTTCTTCAATCTTCAGAAGAGAATATAAGACAAAATTCACTTCTGAAGAACAAGATGAAATTAATAGGATTAAAAACTATTTAAATTCAATTCTTAATTAAAGAATCTTTTTCTCAATAGCCTGTCCTCGCTCTGGAATTTTAATAGCATCAGATCTAGAGATCGCTCCATTAAATTTTAAGCTTTGTTGACAAACGGTAATACTCGGAACAATCGCTGAACTTTTTGAAAATTTTCTTAAATAACGCCGATTTTGCTCTGAGGAAGAATAAACAGCTTTTAGCCCTTGTGCTACTCCATCATGAACATGTCGATAGTGTTTGAAAAAATCTTTCACTTTGGCTGTTCCGCCATTTAAAATTCCACCCACTGAAATCTCAGAATATGTCATAATGCTGTATTTATGACCAATAAGTGTAGATTATAGGTTCTAATTGGTAGAAAGTCTTAATGTCCGTAAACACTTCGCAATATTCCAGTAAATATAATATTTGCGATGGGACTATTGGCTTTAGGTATTTTCGACACTCTTCCTTATTATTAAACTCTAATATTTCCAATAACTTGTCTGATAATGGTTCTTTATTAAACATTCTTCTTTGTGCTTCAGAAGCAAAAGAAAAATCTATCTTTCGCCCAGTTCTATTATCCCAATAATTAATATAAGGATAAATTGGTCTATTAACTTTTTTAACTGAATTGGCAGACCCTTTATTTTTAATACACACTTCTACATAATCAATATCGTCATCAAATCTTCGCCAATTTGGGTGACAAATCGGAAGAATGCAAAATACTCGTGGCATCAAGTATTCTGTACCGTGTATTAAATATTCATAAAAATCCTTTTTTTGTTCAATACATTTATCGACATCTTGGGTCATCCAATTAAATTCATAAATATGCTCTTTTGGAATTTGAGGTTTTTTGTCGGCAAGCCATTTTTTAAATTTTTCAAATGTCCATTTTTCTTCTCGAACTTCCCAGCCAGTACGTAAATATCCATTAGGATTAAATCTTGGATCGATAATTTCATCTTCTCGACAAACAACATTAGTTAGCCCATAACCCATTACTTTATGAATTCTTATTCCCATTTTGCATCTTCTCCTTCATTGAAGGATAGCAAAATTTATGGCAAAAAGAAAGAGATAAGCTGTGCTATGCCGTAAATTGCCAAAACAATACCTCCTACGGGGATTGTAATCAATAAAAACCACGGCAGAGCCATTAAAGAGCTATTAGATTCATTTAAATTCTTGGGCATACCCAAACAGACATACCCAAGAAAAGAAATGAGTGCTGGCGAAATTGCCAATAAACAAACAATTGCTATAAAAATCATATGCGTCATTTATCGTCTAAACCTGCCATTTTAATTTGATCTTCATTTAGGTTTAATTCCTTCAAAGTTTTTTTATATTCTTTCTTTTTTAGATAATTGTTGATAAATGAAATAGATAAAAACTTGTTTTTAAGATTTGTATAAAGCTTTTTGAAACTAAATTTATTTTTGTATTTAATTTTTTTAACCTTTTTGTTGCAATTTGTTAATCCAACGAAAGCTTCAGGTTTTAACAACTTGACATTACAAAAATCAATATAATCACATTCATTCTTTGTCTTGAAATTATATTCATCATCGAAATCATAATTGTGATATATTCCGCTGTGCTCTTTAGAAATATAAAAATTGAATTTTCTTTCTTCAAGATAAAGTTCTTTTATAATATTAAATTCAAAATTATCAAATACTTGACCTCTACTTAAAGTAATAATATATTGAGAAGGCAATTTATTTTTAACTTTTTCGGTTTCGTATTCAATTTTGTTTTTTGAAAAATATTCTAATAAATCCGTCTCTGTTTTTCCGATTGCTCTAAGGTTTTCTCTTGGAATATCAATTGTGGCAATTTTTGGAAGAACATCTGAAACGCTACCATGAACTCTTAAAGGGAAATTCCCATTTGCACAAATAGAGGAAATTTCCTCTATTTGTTTCTTTAAATTATTTTCCATTTCTCTCTGTTACCTTTCTTGTAAAGACTCCTTCCGATTAATAATATACCCTAACCTTATATAGACAAAAGACTAAAAATTTTTACTATATAAATTCATGTTGAATTTTAAAAATTGGCTTTTTACAGAAATGGCCCAAGTACGAAAAATAAGCCCAGAAGAGGTGGAAAAGCAACAATTATTTGGACCAGTTTATCACGGCTCTACGCAAGATAATTTGAAATTAATTTCTCAAGATGGTTTCAAATTATTTAAAGGACCTCCTAGAACTGGGAACATCAGTAATGGCTATCAACTTAAAAATTACGCAGATCAATATCCGCCTCCAATTCATCATTTAGGTTATGGAATTTATTTTACAACAAAATTAAGTGTTGCTAAAAATTATAATCTCGGAAGTTCAAAAGGATTAATTCCTTATTACATTCATGCTCCAAGGATAACAACAATTAATTTTGGAGCACCAAACACAATGATGAAATGGTGGCTTCAGAATGGTTACACGCCTTCTCCTAATATGTCTCAAGAAGAATGGGTGCAAGCAACCGAGAATCTCACAAAAACTTTAGCTTCAAAATATGATGCAATATGGTATAAAGGAAAAGGGCTTAAGACGCTTTTAGACGGAGATCAAATAGTTGTATTTAATACCGATAATATTTTTCAATTAGATAACGAAATTTCAGCCGGATATGAAGAAAATGGAAATGTTTTAAAAATTGGACGTAAAGTCAAATTAAAAAACACTAACATCAAAGCAGAAATATTAAAAATTTCTTTACAAGAAAGAACAGATTATTGGCAACAACTATTAGGGCCTTCAAAATATCAACTTGCACTTAAAATATCGTTAAAAAATATAGAAGATATAAGGCAAATTTATATTGAGCCATTAACCAAAACATTAATGTCCACAATTAATCCAGAAGAAGATGTTATTAAAAATAGAATTGCTAACGGGATGTCACAAGACGACGCTTATAAACATTTTGGCAATTATTTAATTAATGTAATTAATCGAAGTTGCCCGTCAGCAATGGTAGAAAGTGTTATTCAGAAACGTTCCTAACCACTCTTAAAATCCCGTATTTGGAAACGGTGATTTTTCTTCTATCAAATTTAATTTCACCTTTTGTGTTTGTAAGATTTGGAAAAAATGTTATCCCATTAGATTTAATGATTTTATTTTTCACATTTGAAGCCAGTCGGGCTTCCGAAACCTCTTTAATCACTTTCGTAATTTGTACTTGTTCCTCAGCACTTTTGTTCATTCGGCTCAAGGCGGGCATTGTCAAGCTTGCAGAAAATGCTACAATACTTAAAACAATAATCATTTCTAATAAGTTCATCGATTTGTCCAACGCTCAGGATTATGTTTTTTCATAAAATCAATAATTTCTTCGTCAATCCCAAATGCTTTTTTGTCACCAAAAGTGTATGGTAAAAAAGCTAAATTGTCAATTAAATTATTGATTATTTCTAAAGCTTTTTCAAATTCTTCTTCTAAGTTCATAATATTATTATAACGATAATTATAAAAATATTTTATTAAATAGTGTAAATTTTACTTTATCGACTATTTTTTTGGATTCAACACCCATTTGATCGTACAAACGTTCAAACAAATCGCTTTTAAGAATTTTGTTAATTTTTGGATTTTTTATCCACTGCGGAAGGTTGTTTCGGCCATCAGATTTATGTGCAAAATTTTTAGCAAAACTATCATTAATAGATAAAATTCGAAATGTTCCAAAATGAAGTCCATGAAAAGGGCGACGATATCCAATAAGTGGTCTTATATCAAAAGCTTGAGCAGTCATATAAAACAGCATCTCTTCATCGTATGATGGATATTTTGGACAATGACGACATTGTTGACGAAAAAAATTCCCATTCGGAATCTTCATCTCTTCAATCCATGGATCCATTACATCAAAATAAGGCTGTTTAATGACAAAGTGTAACCCGGTCATTCGATATTTGCCCCAATCATAATTCCATTCATTACTAAATGGCAAATTTGTTTCTTTAATATGCTCTAAATATGTTTCGTAAAAACAATCATTATGTTCGTTGTAAATTATAAAATCTACATCTCCAAAATAAACATAATCAAAACCATCAAAATATTCTCTTGTTAATAAAAACCTTAAACTCGGCAAATGTGGAATTCCACACCAATCTAAATCTTTAAAATTATCTATAACTTCAAATGAAGTGTAACCATAAGAGCGTACTAATTCTAGCCCATTTTTATTTGATTGATTTAAGCTTTCTTTAACAAAAATTTTAACATAATGTTGTGGAAAAGCATGTAAAATTGAGTAAATATACGTTGGTATAAAATCTTGATACCAACCAAAAACGTATGTCGTAAAACATAATTTGTTCATATAAATCCAATCTTATATTTTGTAATTTGTTCATTCCTCACATTTGGAATATGCCCCTTACATATCTCTCTTTGACTTTCATATACATTAATTAAGTCTAATTTTGCTTCCCACACATCGTCAGGAAGTCTTTTACCAAGAAAATTAAATGTCCATATGTCTTTCTTTATTTTTTTAATCAAAAAATGTAATTGTTTATGGTGAGGATGTCCATAATCACCATATTCGTTATGAGTAACTACCTTTTCCCAAGGTTCATCTAAAACTCGTTTCAAATCGAGGATTAATCTTTTTTCGTCTAACGGAATATGATATTGATCCATATAATCCCACATCTCAAAGTCAGATCCCGTTATGTACATCACATTTTCAAATTCTTTTCTTCTTGTTTGATTATCTCCATTCGTAACACAAATAACTTTCCAGTTATCTTCAGTTATTAATTGTGCCCCTCCAAATAAAGACTCATCATCAGGGTGAGCAACTATCATTAATTTTTTAAGAAAATTTTTTGACATTTTTTGAACTTTTTACAAAATACTACGTATAATATTAATGTGTGGATGAAGCAAAGTGGCTCGCCCAGCACTATAATATTTAGCAATATCTTATGAATTGCCAATACCGGATTTAATTAACGGTAACTGATTTTTAAAACAGTAAAGGAGAAAAATATGAACTTAATTCGTAAAAATTCACTCACCCCATCTTTAACCTCTTCTTCAAGAGATGAATTCTTCTTCCCCATTGAACAATACTTCAATAAATTCTATCAAGATTTTTTTAAAGATTTTAACTACGATAACGTTAAAACATCGGTAGGATATCCTAAAATGGACATCTTTTCCGACGACGAACATTTGTACATTAAAGCGGCTTTGCCGGGCATGAAAGCAGGCGATGTTAAATTGGAAATTCTTCCTTCAAAAGGAGAAGAAAAGATACTCCAAATAAGCGGTAAAATGTCTGAAGAGTTCCAATCTGAAAAAGATGCTCAATATTTTGTGAAAGAACTTAAAAAATCTACTTTTTTAAGACAAATAATTTTACCTTCATACGTCTCTGAAGATGAGCCTGAAACAAAATTTAAAGACGGAATTTTGACGATAAAATGGAAAAGAAACGAACGCAAAAAAATAGCGTCAAAAGTTATTAGCATTAAAGAAGAATAATTCTTGTTGAAATCAAACTGAAAACTCTATAGAATGAGGCTCCATAGAATGTGTAAAATTTTTCTATCTATGGGGCCTCATTTTAGTCACTATTCCAGCACGAGCTTTTAATATGTTGATTTCGCCTGTAAATATAGAAGTGGGAAAATTCTACGAAGTTCCCTGCGTCAAAGCAGATGGAAGAATCATGCCCGTTCTCTTGCCATCACACACCGAGACAGAAAATGGTTGTTTACACCGTTCCATAAAATCTAGGTAAATCTAGATTTCACAATTTAAGTCATTAACCACACATAACCTACACCGTTATGCTTTTAATGGATTAATTACTACGGGCCTTGCGGCAAGGCTCCTATCCCCTATTCTACTTTCATAAAACTCAGGGATTACTTTTCGTCCAATGTTCAAACTTCCATTCACATCTGCATTCACTGCAAACCCGTCCTTACTTACATACAACCCACGATACTTACGTTTACCAACAAATTCAGCCTTCTCGTCTCCATAGATTGGTAGTGGATCATTATCAAAGAAAGAGCTTTGCGAAGTATAACTTTCTTCAGTGAAGATTACTTCAATTCCATACATTGAAGCTTTGTACTTAATCTTCTCCAAAAGTAAATAAATTGGAATCATACAAAATGCTTGGTTTGTTTTCTTTCCAAGATTAATGTTTTGTTTCCAACCTTCATTTCTTCCAATAACGATTTTCCCAATCTTATTTTCAACACACAAGTCAACAATAAATTTACTCGTATGATGAAAATAATTTTCGATACGAAAATATCGTTTACGCAATCTACTTTTACAAGGACGTTTATTGTACCATTGGTTGATGGATTTTAGGATACGACCGTTGATCAATATTGGACGTTGTTGATCTAATGTTATCGCAGCCAGATTGTTTAATCCAATGTCAATTGTGCAAACTTTGTTCTTTTTGAGCTTAACTTTCTTTTTCTCTTCTTTGCTTTCATATTGAACCTCAATCATAAAACCAAATGTTTTTGGTGTTATGACAACTTGCTTGTATCCTTCCTTAAACCTTACACTAAAACAATCGTTCGTTGCTATTAGCGTTTTGATTGGCTTATGATATTGTCCGCCTTTGATGGTTTCATTGTAGAAAATCACTTGTGCAAGTTTTTGTTTATAGTTTGGAGGTTTAGGACATTTCAAAAACTTGCTTTTATCTTTACCATAAGCAACCAGCGATTTACGATAATTACTCCAATCAGTCAAACATTTTCTGATTGTTTGTTTTGCAGTTTTTGTATTGTGTAATTGTTTGAAGCAATCGAGTTCTTTGGTTTCGTTGGTCAGGATTGTTATATCAGGTAATCGTTGTTTAGTAAACCAAGCTTTACGCATGAGGAAATTGCATCGGTTGTAGAGTTCTTTGCTTGTTTGGCAAAGTTTTACGAGGGTTTGGTTTCCTTTTGTGTAATGTCGTTCAACGAGCAGCATATACTTATAAAGTGTATACCCTTGTAATTTTCATAAGAAAAAACAATTATTTTGTGATTTTTATGAAAATAATTGCTGAGGTTTACCTAGATTTCCTTAGATTTTATGGGAACTGCTGTTAACCCTTTAACAGTTAAAGCAGATTTCGAAGGCGATACCATTATTATGGTAGATTCAAATGGTGTAAAATGCACAAATGCAACACAAATTCTAAGAACGAAATTTTTTAAAGCTGAAACTATTATTATTTTAAATGCCAAAGAAATATGTGGTTAATTAAGTTGTACAAATAAAATCAACTTGTTCTCGGATAGCCTTGGCAGCAAATTCTAACAATTCTTCTCCGTCAAAAATCATATAACATATTCCCAATTTCATACTAATATATAGCATGAATAATTTGCCATTAATTGTTGCTTGGCACAATTTAAATCAACAACAAATTAAACTAATTCGAGGGCGGAGATCAACGCCGCCTGATGAAGACCCAGAACCTCAATGGAATGGACATTGCTTTTGGGAAATTTTAGGGCTAATTTTAGTCATTTCTTTTATTTACATGATGACTTAAGATTCATATTCAATACCAACGCCCGGAACAGTATTAAATCCTAAAATCTTCATTGCTCTAGCCCTATGCTGCCCTTCTATAATGTTTTTTGATTTAAAGTCGTAAATAACCGCTTCAATCCATCCATTATTTTTAATAGCATAAGCCAATTCTTCAATTCTCCCTTTTTGATTCATTAGATAATAATCATTTGTGTCGGCAACAGTAAAACGTATTGGAATCCATCGAACTTTATGAATTTCATAGTCAGATTCTCCATTGGCTTGAGCAACCTGATTGATATAATTCCAATCAGGAAGTTTTATCTCCAAGTTTTTGAGTTTTAACCTATGATCCTCTCTGATTCTTTTGCCGATTTTAAAACTTTTTCCTGATTGATAAATTGGAATCGCTTGAGCAAAGGCTCGATTGTAATCTTCTCCATCTACCCCAAAAACTGAAGCATAACTCTGTTTGTCAGCAAATTGTCTTCTTTCAAAAACCCAATCACGAGCAGATTGCTCAGTAGGGAAAATTTTGTTGCGACTGTAATTGGCCCACCAATCTATGTCGCTTTTTTTAATTCCCTGAAATTGTTTGGCTTCTAACCATGTCTTGAAATTCATGAATTATTTAGTACAATACTAGAGCAAATTCAATTCATCTTAATAGAAAGAACTCAAAATGAGAAAAGGCTTCACTTTAATTGAATTATTCGTTGTCGTATGCATGTTGAGCGTGATAGCAGCATTATTACTCCCAGCAATAATGCATGCCATAAATGGAAAATATGTACCGCCAACCGTTCAAGCAAATTATAAATGCGTCAAAACATATGTAGTAAAAGAAACAAGATATCAAGACTCTATGCGTGTTGATTTGCGTCCACAAAGCGGAGAAGTAGTTACAATGGTTTGTGAAGATAGTTGGGATATTAAAAAGGACGCTGCCGCCCGCTATGCCCAATTTGAGGCAGGACGTTGGTATCAAGTCAAATCAATTGGAGAAAGAAAAGAAGGATATTCTCCAAGCTTCCCTAATGTGTCTGAAGTGGTAGAAATCTCAGATCCTACAAAATGAATAATACTTGTTACAAAAAGACTTGATAATCTGTTTTTTGAGCCTTGTCAAGAACTTTATCCAATTGATCATGCAAACTCTTTATGAAATTGTCATAGGTGCCGTATTTTCGAATCATATCACCTTTTTCCAATAAACTATCTTTTGTCATTAAAATGTCTTTGATAATTTCTTCTAGTTTTTCGTCAGGAAAGTACAACAAATTCTTAGATTGATTTATCATGTTCTTATAAAGACAATTATCTTTGTGCCGTTGACTCTCTTTACAATGAAGACAACGGCCCTGTTCACCCCATTCAGTCGATTCTGCGTGCTGTATTAGCCACTTTACGATATCTCTGACCATTCTTCAACTTCTTTCCCCCAAAGATCCTCATCACAAATAGTAATACCATAAACGCTAACCGCTAAATGTATGTTACCCCATTTATCTTCAATTGGATTGATTTTTAAATATTTTTTACCATCAATCACAAACCATTTTCCGAGAGGCAATTCATCAAATTTCATTTTGATTATTCTTCTTCCTACATTCAATAAAAGCTTTGACAAGTTGTCTGCCAATAAGCTCGTATTCTTCCTGTTCAGTAGCTTTTAAACTTTGCTTTACATTTGGATAGAATTTAAATTCCACACTATAGTACAGTTCGCCTTGATCAAAGTTCAAAGGTGATAATTTCATAGAGCGAAAAAGATCGGGTTCTTCCATTTTGGCTCCTCCTAAATTAAATATACTTGGTCATATATTTAGCGAGAGCCTCTGAAAGATCTTCTCCGAATTCGCATAACTCTTTTTTAGAATACCAAGTTTTTTTGTACTTGTCAAAGATTTCAATGCAATATTGATATTCTTCAAAATAGAATTCATCTCCCCAAACATCTAATTTATGCCTGTAATATTTCTCAGCAGTTAAACGAAATTCATTTTTTTCATTTTTGAGGTTGTAACAAACTATATCTCTACTAGCCTTACAGAATATTTCATTGACTTGATACCCAGCCTCTTTAAATTCTTCTAAAATTGGCTCAAGTACAGACTTTGCTTTATTTATCAATTCTTGCTCTTTTGAGATTTTAGCTTCCTGCCCCTTCTTCTTTTCATTTTTTAATTCTTCAATTTTTTGCTGCTCTTCTTGTTTTAAAATTTTAGCTGTTTCAAAAATATTCATAAAAATCCTTAGATAGAAATTATTCTTTTTTCATGCGGGCAACGCCGCTCAGTAATGGACGTTTCATAGTTTATGAAGATGTATTTTTCAGCTTGATGAAAGACGATTATGTGTGCAAATTTTGGAGAAAAAACTCTATGGGTCAATGTAAGAATACAAGGATTAGCCATAAACATAACTTTTTTAGTTTTTATTGAAAATCCAAAAAGTGGATAATCTTCCCAATCAATGTTTTTTATGATAGCTTCGAGATTTTTAATTTCATTTTTCTCATCATTAATAAGAACTTCTTCTGACGGAGCCACCATTTTCTTTTTATAAGGACAACGTTTCGAAGCTATTGGCTCATAGTAATTAAAATCTAATTTTTTCAATTTTTTGTCGTGATGTCTAACAAAAACCCCTCTAATAAAATCATCGTAATAATGTATCTCAGCTATTTTTATAATGTTCCCATTTAAAATAATTTCATTAATTTTTCTACGAGAAAAAGCTAGAAAATCTCTTGGGTTTTGAACAGGACAATCTTCCCATTCACTTTTACTCATTAAATCATCTAGATTTTTTATTTTATCTTTTTCGATAACAATTTTTTCATCAAGCCAATAATTAACCATTATTTTCTCCTCATGCAATAAGAAAATCTTGGCTCAGCACAGCCAGTGCCATAGACCCACCACATGTCTCCAAATGTACGATAACCATAAGAGCCAAGTTCTATCTCATTAGAGTAAATGTCATATCCACTTCCGGTTTTTACTTTTTCGACATTAGGAATATATTTTTTATAAAAATTAAACGCATCTTCTAACATCTTAGGGATTTCATTAATTCCAGCACCAACATCAATTAATTCTACTTTTAAAAAATAAGTTCTAGTAATCTTAGTTAGAACTGGTTCGGCACGAAAACAAGGAGTGCAACAACAATATTTGCCATCTGGCAATTTGCCATCAATCCACAATTGAATAAAAGATTGCTCGCCAGATGCTACTAAAGATCCATAATTCACAATATCCATCGAATCACAGCCTGTCGGTATCGTAGCACCAATAGCTGCACTACTTACAATCCAAGGAACTTCTAATTCTTGATATCCTAAATCTTTATAATACATTAAGGCATTAGATAAATTTTTAAGCCGATCTAAAATCAATTTTGCACCTCATCATATGAAACGATTTTATATGTAAATAAAATTATATTCTTATTCCTTAATACAGCAGTAAATTTATATTTCCAACCAGTGTTATAACTAGTTTTTTTCTCTCTTTCATACATTTCAAATTCGATAACTTTATTTCGCCAAAATCTTTTTTTTGTAATTAATGGCTTAATTTGATTTAATCCATAATCATTAATAAATCCACGAATTATACTGCCATTTACCAATCGTATCTCTGTTTCATACATCATATGTGACATAAAATCTGCCTTTCATTACAAAAGAGGGAAATGCCCATATGAGGACTTGATTACTCGATATTCCCCCGTCTTGCGATTCCGCCAAGTCATTATCTGCCACCCCCAATCACCATCACTTTTAGGATCTCGCTCGACTTCATTTCTTATAAAGTCCCAGCCTATTGCAAACTTCCATTTAATCCATTCCCATGTTATTTTTTTCATATATGCTCACGAGTTGCTAAAATAGATTTTACCAAAGCATAATGCTCACGCCATTCATCACTAGATTTTACCACTTTTTTACGACGAGGAAACCATAATGAATTGTCATCTTCAGTTTCATGACAAGCAAGTAAAGAATCTCGATATTTTAACAACCGCCGTGTTGTCAATTTGTGCAAATCCTCTTCAGTCAATTTAATCTTTTTCATGTGATCACCCAGACTTTACCATAACTTTACTGCCATAGATGTCGGCATTGCATCAACACCAATTAATTTATAATCATTACCAACAACTACAGTGCCATTTTCATTTACTTTATAATGCCCAAAACCAAATGGTCTAAAAGATACATCTTTTACCAAAGATTTTAAAGCTTTTCCGCGTGGGGTATCTAATATCGAAATATAAGCCTTTAAATAATCACCTTCTAAATAAATGTTTTTTATCTCATGACTCACATTAACAAAGTAAATGGCAATATCCTTCCTGTGATGCCCATTACCATCCCAAAATTCTCCCAAAACCATACCACTTTGAAAATTAGCAACGGCTTTCTCAATTACTGCTTTAGGGTAAATTCTTCCATTCCCATTAACATGATCCACTCTCAGTATTGTCGTGACAAAATATTTATCATTAACTTCTACTTTGTCAATAAACGCACTAAGATCGCTTATAGACAACAATCCTACCGCCGCCATACCGTCAGATAAAAATTTCCGTCGTTTCATGCTTACCTTTCTTAAAACGGTATTTTACACTAATTTTTTAAGTGGCACTAGATGGATTAAGCCATATCATATAATTATTTTGATAATCTTGAAATCCTAAAGAACGATAAAATTTCTTTAACGACTCTATTGATGTTGAGTTATCTATAGGTTCCACACGAATCAATATATTACCTCGTCCCGCTTCATTTTGAGCTTTACGAATAATATCACCTCCAATACCGTTTTTTCTCTTCTCGGGAGGTACATAAACCTTTGAAAGCCAAAACCAATCACCTTCAGACAAACCATAATTTTTATAGAACTCTTTTGGAATTTTTTCTAGTTCATAATATGGAATTTGTGGCGGGTTATTAATATCAACCCATTTTGATTCTAGCCATTGTTTGAAATTCATATAATTTATTTATTTTTGAGATAAAAACAATAAATAAATTATGTTAACATTTAAAGCATTTTGTGAAAATAATCAATTATGTCAAAAGTGTAGTAAAATTCCCTCTGCAGATGGTTATCGTTTTTGTTATCATTGTATAGATGAGTTAAAACAGTCTATGCAAGATTCTAATTATCTTACCAAAAGACCAAATGATTTAAATCGAACAAGAGGTTTATATGATGAAATAGATGCTCCAACAAAAAAAATAAGATCTTATAATCATAATGCTCTTCAAAGAATATTACGTAATGATGGTAATTACGATGAAGAAAAAGATGAAGATGAAGATAGTGTGAAAATTCTTTCAAATCAAAGAGAAAAAGACTTAAACCGTGAGTTTCGTAGATTGACTCGTGAAGCTGATAGATGGTAAAAATAGTTAAGGTGAAATAAATGAATAATCAAGACCCAATACCTCTTAAAAATCTTCCAGATTATCTTAAATCTCCCCAAAACTCAGGATGTGTTGTAGATATGGGGATGATAATGCCAGAAAAGAAAAGATCTTGGTTTATTCCATCAATTATAGCTTGTTTTATTCTCGCTACCACAATTGGAATTACAACTTATAATTATGCTATGCCTCAAGAAATCACAGTCGCTGTCACCTTAGATAACGGAGACATAAATTCATTAACAAAAATGATAGCAAATATTGACAAAGATGCTAAAGTAATTACAGTTACAAAAAAAGAAAATGGCATCCATGAATTAAAAATTTCTACTAGAAAAAGCAAACGTATATTTTTAGATTCACTTAAGAAAAATGAATCTAAATAAATCGTTTTTCATTTTTCTTGCCTTCTAATATTTCTTCTAATAATTTGATATCAGATACAGGAAATCTCACGGATGCACGGAAATCAAATGAACTGAACCCCTGATAAATAGTAGTAACAACGCCTTCTTTCACTCCGCAATCTTCTATATTAAACGAATATTCCCAAGAACCTTCAACAAAATCATTGTTAAAAATATACCGAGTAATTCTTCCATATAACACTTCATTCAATTTTTCTTCCGGTCTCGGATAAGATCCAACAAGATTAAGAAATGTTTTTAACCCCGTTACGTCTTTAAACTCTATCCAAGCAGTCCTTGGTTTGTTTTCTTGACACGAATTGCAAGTTTCAATTTCAAAAAACCAAATTAATTCAATAAGCTTTGCAATACCTTCATCAACGTTAATTTGTCTTCCTGTCCAATGCCTTAATTTCACTTGTCGATGAGGCTCTACAGAATCATAGACATTGACAAATCCACCATCAACATATTGTCCAATGCAATATGTTTTACATAAGCCAAATTCTTGTAAAGAAATGGCATAATTATGAGCTTCTTCAATAGTTTGAAATGAAGTTCCGTGACAAGCAAGTTGATTCGTATCAGTTAACGTGAACATTAATTGGACCCACAAATAGGACAAGACTCATGCCAATCACCACGAAATTCATTGTAGCCAGATCGACGACCTTCATGATTACATAAATTCTGATAATGTTCAATAGCAGCTTTTAGTAAATTTATTTCAGATTGCTTCTGACTTATTTGATTTAACAATTTATCGATCTCAACTTTAATTTCTTCAGCATTAGAAATGTTTTTAAACTTCATCTTCATCCTCATCCTCATCCTCATCTGCAGAAGTCCACTTTTCAGGCAAGTGCTCAAAAGAAAGATCTGGCTTATCAAGAGTGTTATTCATCCAATTCTCAAAATCCTCTTTTGTGACACTTTTAGGTAAACGCAATATAGTAGCACCATCAACCTCTTGACATTTCACTACCTTCTTATTCTCTATAACTTCTTTGGCTTTTTGCATCATTTCAACATACTTACATCCATCATTATGTTCTTTTTGATCTCTCCACCAATTATCTTCATTTGCACAATAAGGACAATAACTATTTTCGGCAGCATTATGAGTCATCCACTCAGTATCTGTTGCATGCTCATATAAATATTTGAAAATTTCAAATTGTTTTTCTTTTTCATCATATAATTCTTTTACACAATCTAAACACCAACCACTTTCACTGTGTCGGCAATTCATTAAATGCGGCATTGTCATTTTTTATCCCCTAAAAAGCCACCTTATTATTCCTCTTCTTGGAATAAAATAAAATGAAATCGGAACTGGTTTCGAATCATTAAATTCCATTAAGAGCAACTTACAGCCTTGATTGTTAAATTCATTTGCATAACCATTCATAAATGGTTCATTGTTCATTCCAACTAAAAACCAACCCATTAACCATCCTATTTTTCTATACCGAGCGTAAGTACAGAAAATCTGACGCTTCTCTCTTTCCATTTCAATCAACCTTCCGAGTGGTAGCACCCATGGCAGATGGTTGTTGTTCCGATAAAATTTCATGAAAAGCAAATGGTAATTGTCCAGTATGTTGAACATCCTTGTTTGCTTCTCCTAATAAAATCGCAGAACAATCCCAATAACCTGATAAAGGTCCCACAAATACACTGTTCTCATCTTCAAAACATGGATCATAAGCCAATCCTGCACCACATGGACATCTAGAATGAGCAGCATAAACAAGACGTTCGGCAATAGATTTAGCCTTCAGTTCAGCATGATGAAGATCTGCCGCTTGTTTCCTTAATTCTTTTGCTTTCTCTTCATGATTCTTGGCTTCTAATTCCAATTCTAATTTTGTTTTTTCCATTTTATTATCCTTGTTAATCGCATGATTCTAAGTTAACTATAATTCTATCTCTTTCATTAATAGATTTATCCATAATTGTGGTTATTTTATAATATTTATCTTCTTCGACTTCTGCTGCCATTAAATGAGGATCTCTTTGACAAAAATTATGATTTACAAATGTTAAAGTAGAGTATTCACCCAATTCATCTCGAACATCTACAAATTTAATGTCAAATTGAACATAAAATTTAATTACACAATAATATTTTATAACTTCTTCGTATTCAACAGCTTTTTCTTCAGAATGTTCTCGAACTATAGGCTCATTTTGTTCTTGAACAGGTTTATTTGGACTTTTCGCAAATGCAACTCTCATTTGTTGATCGAATAGAACAACTAAAGAAAACATTGCAATTAAAACGCACAAAAGAAAAGAAAAACCTATAATTGTTGAAATAAAATTTTTCATTGTTTTTTCTCTAAATTTTCTAATTCAACTAAAGTACGATTAAGTACATTTTCAATTTTTGTAAATTCTTCGGATAACCTATGCATCCCTGCTATTAAAGTTAAAATTGCATCCTGCTTAGTAACTCCATTTGCAAATTCAACAATATCGTCTTGAGATCTTGTTGATTCCAAAAACGCCTGCCATCCAGTTGTCGTTTTCATCAAGTAGACAGAACAAATTTTATTCTCAGGAGTTTCAATTCCCATCCAATCATCAAGTTCAGATTCATTCATTTTATAATCTCTACCTTCAATGGGCGAATTGCAATAGCTTCTCCGGGGTTAACCTCTAATCCAAGAGCTTGCATGTGTCCCGGTTTTATTCTTGCTATACAAGCAAATGGAACTGAAGGCTCCCAACGAAACGGCTGTGTCCCAGCATGACTACTTTTGACTGGTTTAGCAATATGAATTTCTACCCAATCCTCATTATGTGCATTCCAACAACTCCTATCAATCGGATCTCGACATGCCCACCATGTATCTCCACTCATTTCCCTCCTTTTTATATTGTTTTATAATTTATTGTTCTAATTTCATTTGGCATCACAAATCCATTATCAACAACAGAAACATCATTAGTGCCAACCTCTTTTACCTTAAAAGAAAATATTTTAGGATATCCTTGACAAGTGGCTATATGCCAAACTTCCCAAACATTATAACAAGATTTGATGTTAACCTCAGAACGCCAAAAAGTAATTTCTTTAGTAATTTGAGATTCGTAATAATTGGAATACAAAGTAATAGTGTAACTTGATTCTTTGGAAAATTCTAACCATTCAACAACTCGTTTTTCAATGTTCCTTAAAACATGTACAGAGTAATCGTGCTCTTTACCGTTTGCAGGCTTTTCCCAAAATCCAGACGTGTCTTTTTGACCTTTTCTAGTTGTGTTGAAAATACCAAAACTTAAAAAACCAAACATTGATGACGATAAAAAATCTCTACGAAACATATTGATTTCCTTTCAAATTAAATCTATTATGTCTAAATTGTTCTTTTAACTTTTTAAGAAAAAGATCACTCTCGTTAGGGGACAAACTCGAAAGATCAATATAAGTAATATTTCTATTAATTAGCGGTAACTGATAGACTCTAACACAAGATAATTTATACTGGTCCATAACAGCATTCAGTTTACCAAAACTTAACAAACTAAACGCCGATAATAAAAAATCTCTACGAAACATACTGAGTTCCTTTCAATAAACACAGTTCTAACATTTATAAAATAGTAATTTTTTGAATCACTTATCTGTTTTCAGAATCACATTCTGGTTTTTTAACTAATTTTTGTCTTTGTCTATGTCTCGCCGCTTTACTACTATCATTTGTTCTGTACTTCTTTTTTAATTTACCAGATTCTGTATAAATGTCAGAAGCAACTAAGGATTCTAAAAATTGATCTTTAGTCATCGATTTCATTCGTTTAATCGCCGATTCTATAATATCTCCAATTGATTTCATGTTTAGTTCACCCAATATTTTTCTTTATAATAGTTCATATCGGGCATTTTACTCCTATCTTATCTACAAATTTTCATTGACAGAAACCATCTCTCCTTTATGAGGACAACGTCTAAAAATCAAAGGTTTCTTATATTTTAATACAATTGTCCTCTTAAGTACATCTTCGTTTATCTTCCAAACTGAAATATTCGCATTACAATGTTCACATATGTGAGATTCCATTACAAGATGTGACATACCATTTATTTCAACTATTGCACATCTAAAAGAACCACAAAAATAACCATCGATATCAGGATGATCTCTCCACTCCGAATCTTTTAATAAATTATCCAAATTCAAAATTTCATTATTTTCTATGATAGCTTTCATATCATTCACTCCAGATAAAATCTTTGATATCAAACATTACTTTGCGAGGAGAAAACATAATTGTTAAAAAAGAATAATTATTGACATTAAAGATTTCTTTATCAAGAACAACATCTATATCTCCATCTTCATACCATTTTAGAAAATTTTTAGGAAATTTAATTTCTTGTCCTTCAATACATGGTAAGCTATTTAAATTTAAATTACCTTCAACTAATGAAAAGTAATATTTTAAATATGCCATTTTACACCATGCCTTTCTTTCACCACATCAGATATTCTCTTTTGTATTTCCTCATGTGTCATTTTAGAGATAATAAAAAATGCTCTTCTACAACCAATTCTAATGCTTGGATATTTCTTATAAAGATCTTTAAAATCAAGTATTCCTGCATTTGATAATTCCCTGAATTCAAAGAAAAATTGCTCCAATACACTAGCGGATGATTTTTTATTCTTATTTAACCAATAATTCATTGAAATCCTATCTAAAAATAAACAGTAGTTCAGACACCATATTCTTTTTCAAAATTATGCAACCTTTTCAGAAATGAAATTGCCTCTAAACTTATAAACTTCCACGCAGGCTCTTTGCACTTATGCAACCTGCTAATCACATAACTGATTATAGGTCCAATCTCTACTGTAATCTTGTGCTCTTCACAAAAACTTTCTCTCGCTACTTCTGCAATCCAACTAACAAGAACAAAGACATCCTCAAATGTCTGTGATGATGGCTCAAATAAATATTGTTTTACAATGTGCATTGCACACTCTTCTTTGTAAAACTTTTTTTGATCTTTCATTTGCCTTGCTCCTAAGAAACTACTTGACAGCTATAGCATTTTACTTCGCCATCTCACACATCGCTCTAACCTGTTCCAATCCTCTGCAATATTCTTTTGCTCAGCAAAAAATTTGTTTTGCCCGTCAGAACTCAAATTATTTCTTGCCCAATCGTCTAAATCATTCATGGAAAATCCTTTTTAAAAGAAGTACACAGTCTCATTGGTTTTGAAGCATTTCCAAGATCCTTTAAAATTTCCTTATCAATCTCCGAAGTAATCTCTTTGTCTAATGTTGTAAAAACTTCTTCTGCATATTCCTCGGGAATACTTCGAAGTATCTCTAAAATATCCTTCGAATTAGGATCTGAAAACATCCAATCTATCGTATCCTGATAAGCTTCAATTGAACAATATTTGTGCGTCTTATTGTACTCGGCAAGTCGTTCTATTTCCTCAGGGGTTATTTTACGGGACATGTTCACCCTTTCTTAATTATCCATCCAATTCCTTTTAAGAATTTTAATATTTAATTTTAAAATTGTCTAGTGCAAATTTACAGTCTTACTATATTAAAGTATTATGATATATTTTATTGAATCTCAACCAATAGAGCATAAATTAATTAAGATTGGATTTACCGATAGACCAGTGTCAACACGATTTAAAGAAAATCAAAGAAATTCTCCAACTGAACTTAAAATGATCGGATTTTGCGAAGGGGATATTTCAAAAGATCGGTTTTATAGAAATAAATTCGATTATTTACTCTTTACACATCCAACTCTTAAGACATCCGAATGGTTTTTACCAAATGAAGAATTAATGAATTTTATTGAAAATGTTCGAATATAAAAATATTTTTTGTGGTGATTGTTTGGAATATATAAAAACATTTCCAAATGATAGTGTTGATTTGATTATCGCAGATCCACCTTATTTTCAAATTAAAGGTGAATTTGATTTTATTTGGAAAGATCTAGACGAATATCTGGATTGGTCCAAAAAATGGATTTTAGAATGTAAAAGAATCCTGAAACCTACAGGATCCTTTTATCTTTGGGGAAAAATTGGATACGGAAAAGGATTTGCCTTGTTTCAATTGGCATATTGGATTGAAGAAAACTCAATTTTCAAAATCAGGAATTGGATTACCCAGAGAAATACTCGTGGACGTGGTACAAAAAAAGGCTTCATGGAAGCTAGAGAAGAACTGATTTTCGCTACCAAAACAGATAAATTCACATGGAATACCGCATATACCTCCGAGAAAAATAATCGAAAAGATCCGGGTTTTGACGGAAAACCCCGAAAAAACAAGCTCAAAAGAGCATCTGATGTTTGGATCGACATTGCCGAATCAAGTCAAAGCTCAAAACAACGATTTTACCTAGAAGATGGTACTTCTTTTCCAACGGTAAAACCCCTCGATGCCTGTAAACGCATAGTTTCTGCCAGTAGCAACCAAAATGATTTGGTCTTTATTCCATTTGGTGGGTCCGGTTCAGAAGCTGTTGCTTGCCAAAGCCTTAAAAGAAATTGGACGTTGTGTGAAATCAATAAAAAATACGTCGAAGAAATAATTTTCCCTAGATTTCAAAAAAATTTTCCCCTAGAGAACTTGACTTCTTACTGAGGGACGGTAACATCCTCTTCATCAATCAAATTTGATTGAAAACATGAAAATGAAATTTTTGAGGATAACAATGAATAAAAAACCACAAGGCTTGCCAGAAAATCAAATTCGTTGGAATAACGACCGTCAAGTTTGGGAGATTTTTTACAAACTCTTCCAAAGAAATCCAGATAATCCGAGATCTGCTGAAGAATATAAACCAAAAGATGAAGACGGTTCGACATCAATGAGTCGATTAATGGATTCAATTTATGCTCCCGAATTTGGCGGCATTCATCAGCCAGTCTCTTGCTATATCTACGGAAATCGCGTTCATATTTTAGATGGACACCGAAGACACGCAGGTGTCACTAACCTCTGCAGAATTTACCCGGATGAAATCGATAGATTGGGTTGGATACCAGCCAATTTGGAACCAGAACCCGAAACACGTTCTCTAACAAAAATCAAAATGTTGTCTTCGAACAATCTTAAAGAAGGGTGGAATTTCCGAGAAGCACTGAACCATTTTAAAAATTTCTCCAAAGTTTGTAAAGATGAAGGTTTTGATATCGAAAACCCAGATATCGAACAACAATTAGCAACTGCTATTGGATGGAATCCAGATCGCCTCGACGCTATGATCGAAATATCGAGTAGCTCTGTACTGTGCGAAACCATCAATGACGAATTTTATGATGTAACAACGTACAAAACGTGGCGAGAAGTATATCATCTTCAAAAAATTCTATGCTCTCGCCCTCAATATCTTCAAATGCTGGAAGGACTCATCGCCAATGCCAATCGTAAATCAAAAAATTTCAAAGAAGAGGTATACAAACTTCTTATTAGAAAAGTGCGTTATTACGTTGAATACGGCGGAGCCAAAGTCGGAAAATCTCAAGCAGGTGCCATCCTAGAAAGAATTGCTAAACCTCTCAGAAATCCAAATTTTCCAGTCAAACGGGTGGAACAATGGCTTACCTCCAATATCGATCTCACCCCATGGACGGTTGATTATGATTTCTCAATCGAACGACCGACAGAATCATCTAGAAGAAATGATAATTTGGCTCGGTTCATTGCCATCTGGACTCCTAATTGCGATTCCTTAACTGAAAAAGAATTGCAAAATCTAATGAGCCAATGTGTTCTTAATGATAAAAAAGAGTATTATTTGCCTCAAAATGCTACACCTCGTAGATTAACGCAGATCTCCAAGATCATTAATGAACACGCTAAACTCAAACGAAGTAAAATAGATGTAAAACATCGATTCGAAGTGATTGTTCCAGCAAAATCAAGATTAGCCTTTAAAAATATCGCAAATCAAATTGCTGAAATTATCAATTCAGAAGAAGTCCAAAGAGTAATAAATCCACAACAACAACAAATATTCAAAAAAGTCACTAGTTTGTTGAAATAAAGGAAATGCCTCATGCGACCAATTCACAAATGCCAATCCATAGATGAAATGTATTCCTCTTGTGAGAAAACTGGATTAGCCCCAATTGATACTGATATTGGAAAAGAACTTCTTAAAGTATTGAGATCGGTTTATGACTGGAGAGGGTTATTTGATTCAGGAGATCATTGTTGGAAATTAACCACTATTGAAGAAAAGATGAATGCCATCAATGAAATTAGGAAAATTTTACGATGTAAATTTGATAAATTAATTTGGCTTTACTTCAAAGAAAAAATATCTCACCCCAATGATACATATCAAATTGCTTACCTATACTCAGCTATCTGCGAATATGCTGCTATAGATCGTGAAGCAGAACTTTTTTTAATGAATTGTAAGCATCCTTATTTGCTCTGGAATAAGTGTAGACTTTTTGACGGACTTCATAAATTAATGGCCAAATATCCTTTTTTGGAACCAGAAAATGCGATATGTTCTGATCCTGATTTACTTTTAGTCCTAAAATGAATCTGTTTCTGTTTCTGAAATGTTCGCATTAGTTCTAAAATTCCTCTTGTATTTTTTTTTACTTAAATATTAGAGTACAAACTCCCTAAAACTTATTAATAAGGAGAAATATTGTGCCTATTGAAATGAAAACTGTCAATCCACAAGAAAGAAAGCGAATTTACCATTATCCAGATGGTTCCTCATTTGCGATAACAGATGTTGTCGCTGTCAGATTTTCTGAAAATGGAGGACATCGTATCAATACAAAAGATGGAAAAAAATATATTCCAGCAAAAGGTTGGATTGCTATTGAATTTGATATGGACGAATGGAGTTTTTAAGTTAATGGCGGGAAAAGATAAATTAATTTAGGTTTACTAAATCTCCAAACAAGACTTGTATCTATGGAACGAAATACGGCTGGGACTGATCAATCTGGCAAAATTGTTCTTCCAACTCGTCTCATTAATTTGTATTGCATGTTATAACAATCAGCTTTAAAACGCCAATTCGTACCACTTGGTCGATCTGGATCCAAATCACCCTTTTTATAAAAAATAGCCTTCTTAAGAAACTCGTCCTTCTGCATAATCCCAATAATATAAATGATTTCGTCTCTTAAAGACGAACAAAAAAGATAATAATCGCAAATTTGCTTTGTGTTGTAACAAGCAACTGTAGAATTGTAAAACCCGCGTGGCGGTACGTTTCTTTCTTTTGCTTTTACTTCAATCTTGAGATTCGTGCCATTTAAAAGAGTGGCTTCCGTATCCGAGTTGTAAGTGTCGATATGTCTAAGCTTAAGTGTATCAACAACCACTAACTCAGCAAGTTTGCCAATGTAGTGCCCTTGACCCTTTCGAATTGAATTCTTGTTGTTTGCATATTGTTTTATAAGAGGTGCAGCCAATTTCATCGCCGCATCTCTTTGCTCTTTCGTAGTTCTGATCTCTAACATAATTATCCTTGTGCATGTATTTAAAAAGGCTCTTTGATGCCATTTTGATATTTTTCCTTAGCTTTATTCGCCCTACAAATTTTACATTGCGTAGCATAACCATCTGATTTTCCTTTATCAAGACCAAATTCCTCAAAGGACTTAATTTCTCCACAAGGTCCATTACACTGCTTCTTTCCTTCAGCAGCATAAGGATTTATCTTCTTTTTCTTAGGTTTACTGCCTGCAATAAAACCGCCATGCTTCTCACAGATGTATATCCCATTTCTGGCAATATTCTTTTCATAAGTAAGTCTAAGTGGATTATGGGTGGTCTTGCAGAAGTCACAGTAGACCTCTACAGTATCTTGTGAAATTTTGGTATCATAGTGTTTCTTGGCTTTTTTGCGGTTGTTTTCTTGTTGTTTTTTAAGCCAATCAGTATTTCCCGTGGTCTCAGCTATGAATTTCCTAGCCCAACTTATAATGGCATGTTCGTTTTTAAGACCAGAATCATTCTCGGACCAAACGGCAAAATCAAAATTTTTACTTTTTGCAAATTTAATTGATTCATCTATTTGTTTTTTGACAGCTTCTTCATTAAGAAATCTTTTTTCTGGTTTTACTTCTAATATTTTGATTAATCCATTATTATACTCTATATGAATATCTGGATTTCGAGTTTTGCCATCGCTATCCAAGAATATATCTGCTCGTCTATACGATTTAACAGATTCTTCTTGATCTAACATAAACATACATCTAAGTTCATATGATGAACTATAATAAATTTCACATTGGTTTTTTTGAGAAAAATAATAACCACGAATATGAGAATGTTTGAAATCACCACGACGATTCTGTTCAGCACATTTTGCAGAAAGCTTCTCTGTCCATGAGACAGTATTTGGGTCAAGATGATAAACCCATCTTTTTTTACCTTTATCCCAAAGTTTTTTTAATCCTCGTAGATCAGCCCATTCGAATTCTGTCATCCCATTCGGACAATTAGAGGACGACTTTTTCTGACTTTGTTTGCTAATCCTTTTATTCGGAGATTTAGAATTAACATAACAATAATCAGGTTTGTGATTCTTTTCTAATTTAAACCCAAGAATTTCATAAACATGACCTGTTGTCCATCTATTATCACTGAAACTGATAATTTCATCATATTTGTTTAATTTAGCCCATTCAACACATCTAGAAAATAATTTAGATGCACCGCCCACAACATGAATGCCGTTAGCTACACAAAATCTATCTAAAACTATTCTATTTTGAGCTATTTGACGACTATGTCTTCCAAGAGACATTACTCCAATTAGGTTATTTTTGTAGAATAACCCAAAAAATACTACTCCAAGATTATTAGCACCTTGAATATGATTTCCATTAAAAAATACATTGCCTTTAATGTTGCTTATTTGTTCAATGGTGCAATTTCTGGCATAAATTTTATGCTCATAAACGCCATTTTGAGATTTAATAAAATTTTGACATTGAGATTTTCTTAACTCCCATTCATCTGAAAACAAGGTAATGTCAGCATCTGGGTAATCTTTTTTATCATAATTTTGTGAGTCTGATATATCGATAATGTGAACTTGCATGATTTCTCCTTTATATATTATGTATTATAACATATGTTAGAAAACCTTTGCAAGTGCAAAAGAGATTAAAAAATAAAACCCAGCCATTTCTGGCTGGGTTTTTATTTATTATCAAGTGTATTAATCAGATGATAAAGTTAGCGATGCTCATACGGGCATAGAACTTAGCTCCCTCGCGAAGCAATTTTTTGCCGTATCTTGTTAAAATTCCCTTACGTGGACAGAAGCTCTCTGGATCGAGAACTGTAGGAGTCTGAGTAAGAGGAACGTATGGGCAGTAGAAGTAGCCTGAATCCATATAGCTTTCGCCTTTGTATCCAGCTAGTAACTGACCTTGAGTGAAGAGTGGGTCTTTGTAGAGACGCCATCTATTGTTAATAGTTCCGACATACTGAACACCCAAGGAGGCTGTGAAGCCATCAGAAGGAGCAGGAGCGAAACCAGCGGTAGCTGTTTCGAAGATAGAAGCAACTTCAGGAGATGTAACAACCCAGTTGCAACCACCACGAAGAGTTTTACGGTGAACGACGGCAGAAAGTTCAACGAGTTTCACGTAGAGTGATTCGTATTTTTCTTTAATAGTATCACCGAGTGCTGTATTGAAGTCCCAAACAGCGACAGTACCGGCATTATTACGAAGGTCAGTTAAGACTTCGCGGTCGATTTCGAGGTTAATTTCTTGAGCGAGAACTGCAGTAAGTTCAGCTTCGGCGTCAAGGCTGTGTTGTGAACGAAGATCTTGTTGAGCTTCGAAGGACCAAACGGCTTTGAGTTTACGAGTCTTAGCTGCAATTTCTTCAGATTCGACAACGAGGCTAACTTCTGGGAGATCTTGGTTGCATTCCATATTGTATTCGTAAGAAGTGACGATATGGTTAGCACCGGGATCGGCGTCCCAAGTAAGAGTAATTTCGCCTGTGACGAGGTCGATAGTACCGCTTGTAACTGCTGGGGAAGGAGCGGAGCCTACATTAGAGAATGTGAAGGTTCCGGCTTCGGAGACTGAGAATGTTTGGATAGCTGTTGAGCCATCATAAACAGTACCAGTAACGGTTCCAGCGAGAACTGGGGTATGTTCGAGACCTGCATAGACAGATGTTGTATCTCCACCAGCATCTGTAGAAGATGTTTCGTTTTGAACGAATTGGCTGGAGTAGTAAATGTCTAAGTTACCATCACCGGAAGCTCTTTGCTGCATGGAGCTAGAATCATCAGAAGGATATCCGTCGTTATTGGTGGCTCCTCTCATGCTGCCCTTGTTGCTAGAGTATTTAAAGCGAAGGTAGTAGACCAATCCTGCTGGTCCAAGTAAAGGTTGAACGGAAACGATTTTGTTAGCGATCAACTGTGGATAGATTCTTCTCACCAATGGGATGGAGATTCTTTTGAACTGGGCGATATCACCTGTGTCGGTCATTGCTTCGTTGATTAATCTTTGATTTTCAAGAAGCACTGCTGCTGTTTGGCGTTCGAACTGGGTGGAGATACCTTCCAGCATTTTTGTCTTACCCCATACGGATTCGAGCTTTGCTGCTTCATTAAGGTATGTTGAATTCATATTTCCTCTTTCGGTTTTTTAAAAATATTAATAATTACTTGTGTTTTGTAATACCGGACAAGTAAAGAAGATCATCGAGTTGTTGTGTGCCTTCCACAATATTAGCGACATCCTCGGTAGTTCCTGTAGCAGTTGGATTATTAAATTCAGCGATGATTTTTTCATCTCCAACAACTCTTTTCCCACGCCCACTTGCATTCTTGACACTTTCAGTTCGTTCTTTCTTTTCGTTTTTAACAGCTTCAGTTAAGACTTGTTCTTGTTGTTTGACTTGTTCGTTGAGTCTGTTATTTTGCATGCTAAGTTTTGTGTTCTTGGATTCAAGAATTCTCATATTAGCTTTAAGTTCTTCGATAGCTTGTTGAGCTTCTTCTAATTTGGAAGAAGTAACATGTGAGTAGTTTTCGTCGGAGAGGTTATCGGCGACGATGCTAGTAATTTTATCGAAGGCGACTTTGTGTTCTAATGTTCTTGGGTCATTAAGAACTTCTTTCTTAGCGGATTCGTAGATTTCTTCATTTTTGAGTTCTAAGAATTTGTCAACTTTATCGACGATGAATTCTTTCATATCTTTAAGTTTTTGATCGAATTCTTTATAGAGTTCGAGTTCGACATTTTCTTTTTGTGCTCTTTCTTCGGTGATCATTTTCCAAGCTTCAGCGAATTGTTCTTCGATATGAGCATCGAATTCTTCTTTCTGAGTATCTAATCGCTTTTGGAGATCATCGATAATTGCATAAGCTTGTTGATAGCCTTGTTCACGTTGTTCGACGAGATCTTTTTTCTCGGCTTCAACTTGTTCATAGGCTTCTTGTAGCTTAGCGTTGTATTCTTGTTCAAGCTTTGCAGTTGCTTCGGCGATCATTTCTTCGACAGCCTTAGAAACCTCGCTTAACTGATCTTCGGGAATCAGGTTCTTAAGTGCTTCTGTGAATTTATCCATTCTTTTTTGCTCCGACTTATTTACATTTAGACTTTATAATACCGCCCAAGCAAGCGATTAAAGCTTCCTTAGTAATTTTATCTATGCTTGTGTTCTCATTTTTCACCGAAGAAAATTGAGAATTACTAGAAGTTTTAATAGTATTATTATTTCCACGAGAAATATTAATACTTTCTGATTTTGTAAAATCATTTCCTACGATTCTTTTTTGGAAAGCAGAAAATGTTGAAGGGTCAGCGACGGCATCAAAGGTGATAAGTTTATAACTTTCTCCGATAACGAGTACGCCATCTTCATTAGTTGATCCATTTCCTACGCCTCTAGAACTAATTCCTACACCGACTCCATCATTGATAAGAGCTTTAAGAATTTTTCCTGAGGGTGTATTAAGAATTTCTCCTTCTCCCATTAAGCAATTTCCTTCCCACCACAATCTAGTGACGACATGAGAGGCATTTGCGAAGTGGATAATACTATCTGTTGGGTGATCAAGTTCTCCTAATAAGCGTCGATTATCTAAAGCTTCTTGGAGTCTTTTCACATTTTCATCAAGTACCGCATAAGGGTACATTCTTTTATTTTTATTAATAGCTTCAGCTTCTTGAAACTTTCCTCTAAATCTTGTTCTGCCATCATTTTGTGATTCGCAAAGTTGCAAATTGAATCCAGAATAAGAGCAGCTATCAATAAAAAGCATTAAGTTTTCACTCATATTGAAAGCTCCTTATTATTTATCTACAACTAAGTTATCTGCTTTTGCTTTATATCCGCCACCGCCAACCTTGCCAGCTTCTTTAGGAAGATATGGGTTTTGAAGATTTGGCCAAGTATCATTTGATTGATTTTGAGCCAATGTGTCTCCGTTTTCGTCGCTTACGCTAGTAGCACCTTTCATCTTAAAATCACCAAAAGATTTTGGGATATAAGGATTACTTAATGTTGGGTAAGTATCATTTCCTCCAACGTTGCCCCAGCTTTTACTACGAGCTTGGTCTGCGGCGTTACCCTTGTATCCTTTGCCTTCTTGATCGAGCATAGGAGCGGGATCTCCCCAATTTCCGGAGAAGTCAGAGCTTGGTTTGTAAGAGTGACCAGCTTTCTTAGCCATATCGGGGTGATCGCCATTTACGGTGATGTGAACGCCATTAGAGACATTCCAAGCTCCGGATTCCAAATTGGTTTCGACGATAGTTTTGACCCATGTTGCGGCTTCGACAGCGAGTTCAAGGTCTGGTCTTAGGTTGTTGTTAAGAACATCAGCGAGTTCATTAAGATAGCTTGCGGCTTCATTCTTAAGTGCATTGTCTCCTCTACGAGAGGCTTTTTCATAAACCTTTTTCAAGGATTCATAGAGATCTGCGAATGCTTTTCTTTCCAATCCGAATCTTTCGTCGATAATTGGGAAGAATTGTTCAACAACATTTTGGAAATAGAGATATGCATCGGCATTTTCTTCCATTTTTGGAGCGGCGGAAAGATGTACGATGTGATTAACTTTTTCCACATAAGAGGAGTGAGCTTTACGAAGAATACCTTCTGCCATAAAGACACATGTTTGATCATCGTAGTTCTTAGAATTTGTAAGTTGAAGAGCTTCTTTGATCATAGAAGCAAGTTCACTTTCTGTAACATAAAGAACATTAGGGAATTGACGAACAATATTTTCTAATGTTTCTTCGAGTGCTTCACTGTCAGAGACAGCGTTGCATTTTCTAAGTTCTGCGATAGCACGGCAGAATTCTTGATTTTCGACAAGAGCAGAGGCTCCATCTCTAAGAACTTTGACTTTGTGATTTAATGTTTTCCAATTGAAGGAAAGAATTTTTCCTTCATTTCTAGCTTTGCTAGAGGGGATTTTAATATCGGTAATATTGCCGTTTTCGTCAGTTTTTGAGACAGCTTCGTCTAAAACTGGTCCTAATTTAACGAATTTAGCATAATCTAAAACGTTTTTGGCGGTGAAGTAAGCTTCGGCGAGATCATTGCCTTTGGCAGCTTCTTTGCGAATAACAGTTTCGCAGCATTCGTTTTGTGTTTGGGCTGTTTTTTTGGTAACGATTTGTTGTTTTCCTCGTTTCCAATCGAACATTTCGAGATAATTTTGAAGGAGAGAATCAGCTTTAGCTTTATTATCTCCCAAGAGGGCATCAATCATTTCGGAGATTGTTCCCTTCATTTTTTCTTTTTTTGTTTCTTCATCAACAACTAATTCTTCAATGTTGTTTAATGTAAGTTTTTCATTTTTGATATCATAAGCGGCATGTACATATGTGCCGTCAAGAGTCTCATACATAGCCGTTGATTCATTAAAACAACGAAGTTTGAGATAATCTTTATTTAAAGCTTTAGCCAATACTTCTTCGGCTTCTCTTAACTCATATTCTGATTTTGTAATTGAGTTATTTGTGATACTATCGAAGGCATCTTGCTTGATGAGTTTACGTCTCATTTTGTCTTAACTCCTCAACTGAAATTGTTTAATATTTTGCAAGTCAATTTTTATCAACTCAAACATTCACGATGTTTGTGTATAAATAGTTACTGTTAACTTAATTATATTGTATGCAAGTGTTTTCAAATTTTGAAATTATTTTATTAAATATAAGGAAAAAATCTTATGAAGTCTTGGGCAGAATATATGAAATTCAAGGAAGAATTAGACGATCTTGAAAACCCATCGGGTCGATTTAAAATTAATAATGCCGATAATTTCGGCGTAGATTATGAGCATACGATGGGAGATTTATTAAAAATCTTAATTACTAAATATCACGGGGAATTCCTGCAATTTTTAAGAAAATTTGCAGATCAGGGTGATGGGGAATTAGGTAATCTTTTGAAAAAGATTGATAAAGAACCTAATTCAATAACGTATCAACGTTTTGGAGATGATGAGATAGAAGAGATAGTTCCGAACAGTGCGGATAAGGGTTATTCGGATGTAAGCGGAGAAGATTAATATATTTTAAAACCAATAATCATGAAATAATTTTAATTGTTCGTCAGAAAATATTCCCGGCAGTACAGCATCAACATGACATGAAGGGCAAATCGCAGTTTGTCCTTGATCTGTCCATTGAGTTATGTGTTCTTTATCAAATTTATTTAAACAATGATAACAAGAACATTCTTTAACTAATTTATCTTTATTTTTGAATGCATATTGAGCGGCGTTTTTTAAATTAATCATTTTAGTAATTTTCTGGGAATTCTTCATCCATTTCGGACTCAAAATCCTTGATATCTAAATTAAATCTTTGAATATCTTCTTCTGTTGGTTCGGGGAGAACATTTCCAGAATTAGGTTTTTTATTTCCTAATATAGGGGGAGTTTTCTCTGAGAATCCTTGAGTTGGAGGTTCTGTTGGTTCGGGTTCATCCCCTAACATTGGGTTAGGTCCTCCGATTTGTCCTCCGACTTCTGTTTCTTCTTCTCCGGGAAGTCCGACTCCCAATAGTGTAGGATTTTGTGCAATGATTTGCAATTTTAGTTCTTCTAATTTTTGAATTTTTAAACGTGCAATCATTTTTAAAGCTTGATCTTCGGGATATTTCATCCATTCGGTTAAAATATCGAAATCGCTCATAAGTTGAGCCCCTTTAATTGCTCCTGCATTTTGAATTCTTCCAGAAGTGACTTCAGTACGTGTTAATTCTCTCCAATCAGATGGAGGAGTAAGTTGAATTTGAAGGTCTTCATAATCTTCTTCAGGGAATCCTTGAAGTTTCAAATGACGATCACAAAGTTCCCACAAGGCTTCTTGAATGTGTGATTGTAATCTTTCAATCATTCTTGCGAATTTTACATCTTGTGCAGACAGTGTAATTCTGGTACTTTGAGTATCTTCATTATTAAAGAAGTTTTTAGGAAAGTTCAAAGCGGTGAACAGTTTATTTCTGAAATAAACTGTATCGTCTACTTCGCCTAAGTTTTGGGCTCCGGGAAGCGTATCTACTCGGGTATTTGAGTTAGGTCGAACAGGGATCCAGAAATCTTCATCGGCTGCGGGTGCATGCCATCTTTCTTCTACTGCTGATGCCCCCGGCAATCCAGATTTTCCACTTGCAACTTTCTTTTTTCTAAATTGATCTTTAACTCTTTCGACGAAAGCTTCAGCTTTTCCGGGAGGCAATGAATAAGTGTCAATGTAAAAGACTCTGCGTTCAGGTGCTCGTGATAATCTATAAATAACCATAGCATCTTCCATAAGACGCAATTGATGTGCTGGTCCTCTAGCTGGTTCAATTAATGATATTCCATAAGGATAAAAGTTTTCTCTATCATCTCCTAATTTGATATGAATTATTTGATGTGGAGCAAATCGAATAGCTGTAGCTCTTTCTAAATCTGCATCTGTTGCTTGGTTGACATCTACGCTTAATGCTTGGTAATCGGGACCTTCTTTAGATTGTTGAAACTCGACTAAACGACCTTTATTTGTTTCAATTCTATAAATTGTTTCTGGGGGTAAAGGTGTAAGTCCAATAATTCCTCTTTTTGGATTATCTAAATCGATAAGAACTTCCCAGAAGAAATCGCCCATAATAAATAATCTTTTGGCGAGATCCCACATTCTTTTTTGATCCAGATTTAGCATTTTCCTATGAAATAGGAGGTATTCTAATTCTTTTTTAATTTTTTCATTTTTTGTTTTAATTTGAAAGGCTCTGCCGTCTTCGTCTCTTTGGCAATTATGTACGACGCCCCAATTTGTACAAAAATTGTGATGTTTTTCAACGGTCATATCATAGACATCAATGACATCCCATTCTTGAATTCTAATAATTCTTCTTGAATGTTTCTTTTTACCAAGCCATTTTAATTCACTATTAGAGAATCCATGTTTTTCTAATCGAGATTTTACAGTTTTGTGGTCTGCCCCTGTGAGTTTAGATAATTGTCGTGTACTTAAACCTTCTGCAATCATGCGACAGTACCGATTTACTTCCTTGAGATCTGGATCTTCTTTTCCAGATGCCCATTCATCAACGACTTGTCTTTCATGTTTCCAGCCTTTTTTTGTATAAATTCTTGCAAATTGATTTGTTTTAAGTTTTGTAAGATCTTGATTTGCTGACAATCGATAAAAAGGCATTAATTCATCGCCTACTTTGAGTAGTTCTGCATGGATCCATTCTTCTTTTTTTGTAAGTATTCTATGATCTGGAGTGCAAATTACGTAAGAGCCATCATCCATGGATATCTTTAATGTTTTGGCTTTTTTAGTTAATCTAACATCATATGCCCATCCTAAAGTGTAATCTTTATTTTGAATATCGTAGCAATAGACTAAGAATTTTTCTTTTTCATTAACTAGATCTTTAATCTTTTTATATCCATGAGGAGTAGCAATAAGTGTATCCCCATCTAGACAAGTTTCATCTGCGAAGACAGTCATAGCCATTTCAATTTCTGGCATAGATCTGAGACGTTCATATTCTTTACAACGATGAGCACGATTGGAGACAGTGGTATAATCTATAAATTCATTTGTGTCTCTGAGGCGAACTGTTCCACCGCCTCCTCCGAAGCCATCTTGTCCTGCTCTGATGTCAGGAATAGCTCCAGATTGTGATACACCCGCTCCTCTTGCTATCTTTTGTCTTTCTTTTGACAAAGGATCTTCGGTGAATGCATATGTAAATGTTTTAAAGTAATCCCACCACTGCATATTTTTGCCTTTTTATTAATAGTTAGTCGCAAGTTTCTATGTTATTTAAGTTTAAAAGAGTTTTTTGTGCCATTTTTTGATGAAAAATAAATGGTATCAATTGTTAAATTTCTTTTATCAAAGGTTTTATCATCTTCCAAACAGAGATTAGTTTTCTTTTTAACGTAAGCTATTGTGATGTGTGGGAAGTAAGAATCGTATTTATCAGTGTGTTTAAGATTTGCTTTTAATTTAGAATTTAATCGTTCTAAATCCAAACTCTTGACAGATATAGTGACTACATCAAACCAAAATGATTCTTTAAAAATATAAATTTCTCCGAGTTCAACATTTATTGAATTTTCATTTTTAAATAATTTAAAAATTTTTTTATAATCGTTGGAGTGAATTCCATATAGAATTGTGATATGCGGCGAATCTTCTCGTCCCAAAAAAGGATTTTCTGGTTTCGAGAAAATATTTTCATCTAAGATGTTCTTCTCACCCCATTCTATAATTTCATCAGACAGGCTCTTAGGTAAGTTAAGATAAGTTGATGAGAACAGATATTTCACATTTTGCATTCTTTTCTATTTATTCTTAAGTGCTTAATTTTTAAGACTTTCGGATCCATCTTGACTTGATTTTTGAATTAGATTAAGATTTTGTTTTCTTTTTTAAAACTATTTTAGGAAATTCTATGTTTAAGTTTGGAAAACAAAAATCTATTGGGAATAAAGGTGAGAACAAGATTTATCATTTTTTGTATAATCATGATTTAAATGTTGAAAAGATTAATTTTAATCCAGCTAATCCCAATAATGGTGATTTACTTATTAGAAAGAATGGTAAAAATTATGTGATAGAAGTCAAAACGGATCTTCACGTTGATTCACGCAATTTCTTTCTAGAAACAAATAGTAATTATGAAAAAAATACTCTCGGTTGCATAGAAGCATCCAAGTCAGATTTTCTTTTTTATTATTTTATTAATGAAAAAAAATTATATATTTTTAAGACTAGTAATTTAAAAAAATGGCTTAAGAGAAATAAGACCATTTTCTTTAATAGAAGTGTCAAAAATAAAGAGTACACAACTAAGGGTATAATTATTGATAAACAAATATTAATCAACGAGATTGGATCGTATAGTTTAAAAGATTTTTTAAAGGAAGTTTTATGAAACCTATTTTAAAATGGGCAGGAGGGAAAAATAAACTTAGACAAATTATTCTTAGTAAAATTTTAAGTTTTAACAATTATTGGGAGCCGTTTGTCGGTAGTGCTTCTGTTGCCTTAGAAATTTACGAAACAAAAAAATGTGACATTTTTTTAAGCGATATTAATAATGATCTTATTGAATTCTATAAATTCGTTAAAATATCTTATAACGAATTTATAGATGCGATTTTAGATATTAAAAATAAATTCAATTCAAGTCTTCAAAAAAAAGAATTATATTTAGATTTTAGAGATAAATTTAATTCCTCGACAGGGGCTGAAAGAAGTGTGTTATTTTATTTTTTGAACAAAACATCTTTTAATGGTTTGACAAGATATAATTCTAGCGGCAAATTCAATGTTCCTTTTGGAAATCGGGACTTTTCAATTGAAATTGAAAATTTAGAGCAATTTTCAAAGTTCTTGAACTCTCCTCGCGTCCATCTATGTCAAAGCAAATATGCATCGATTTCGCCTCAAAAATTTGATTTTGTTTACTTGGACCCCCCTTATCATCCGATAACGCAAACCTCCAGTTTTACAAGTTATCACTCCGAAGATTGGACAGACTCTGATGAAATTCTTTTGAGAAAATTTTGCGATAGTTTAAACGAAAAACAGGTCCAATTCGTGTTGAGCAACAATGATGTGACGTTCATTCGAGACTTGTTCAGCGGATACACAATGTTGAGTTTAGAGGTCAGAAAATCGGTAGGGGCGAAAAAAGAAACTAGAAAAAAAAGTTCAGAATTATTGATTTTCAACAATAATCACTTGACAAGTTGAATTTTTGGCGTACATTTTGGGAGTACGTTGTGTTTTTGAATTGATTTGACCAAACAAATTTTAGGAGGAAAAATATGCCCCCGTCTGCATATCAACAAGCTCTCAAAGTTCTCAAAAATCTCGGTTTCAACGATGTAAATCTAGTTGATATCGGCAAAGGGTATTTTACCGCTTGGCTCAAATGGACGCCTTCTCTAGCTTTAAACGCTTTGGAAAAATACAATGGAAACAATCGAAAATTGAAGATGACGAAAGTTGAACAGATGGCGACTGACATGAAAAATAGTCAGTGGTTAATGAGTCATCAAGGAATTGCTTTCGGGTTGGATAATGAATTAAAAGACGGGCAAAATCGATTATCGTCCGTTGTAAGAGCGGGAATTTCTCCTTTCCTTTTGACTTTCATTGGAGTCGATGATAAGGTCAAACAAGTTATCGACCAAGGCGTTTCGCGTACTGCAAACGATGTTGCCAAATTTAAGGGAATTGAAGCTCCGCAATTGAACAGACGTTTGACCATTGCAAGAGCCATTGAGGCGGGGAGCGGCAGTCACAATATTTCATGCTCTGCACAAGCAGCGGTCTCTTATTTGCCAGTTTACGAAGAGGTAATTGATTTTCTTTTCAGCATTTTTCCAAAGCCAATTCCCACAATTACCGCTGCTCCTGTCATGGCGGTAATTGCAAGAGCTTGGATGTATTGCAAAAGAAATGAAGACGAGGCTGGACTTAAAAGGCTGGTGAGTTTCTGCAATATCATGAAAACAGGAGATTGGAAAGGTATTCCTTCTAATCAAATCGTTCAAAGATTGCGAGACGATTTTATGTATCACAAATATGCAGGCGGGTCAGAAAAGAAAAGGCAATACCTTTTGACAGAATATGTTCTTTATAATTACTTGAACAAAAATTCAATCAAGAGGTTGCAGGAAGCAAAAGAAGAATATTTTCCTCTTGAAAAAGAGGAAGCTTTAGAAGCAATTGAGGTGTTTTAAAAAAATAAGCCCCAGAATATTCTGGGGCTTATTTTTTTATTGTTTATTCATTGCAGCCAATCTTTGTGGAGCTTGGTTGGGTGGGGTTGGACCTTGACGTGGAAATTTATTTTGCAGTTGTTGTTTCAATCCGGCTTGTTTTGATTGCATCATCGATTGACGCTCTCTATCAAAATCATCTTCTCGTTTTCCATATTTTGCGGTCATTGCGAATTTATCAATAATTGGTTGAGCGGCTTTCATAATCTTTTCATAAAAAGATTTTGCTACTTTATAAGAAACATAATCATTGCTTGCTTTTGCTTCGCTTCCCATAACATTAATAAAATCACGCATGGATTGAACAAATTTATTTTTAACTTGTTGAATAGCTTGATTTACGGTTCCTTGGTACTGCTGTAATTTTGCTTGACGAGCAGCTTGTTTACGTTCCATTTCAGCAGATTGTTGATCTTTATAAGTTTGCCCCATTTTTTGAGCCATAGGATGAGTTTGGTTTGGTTGAGAAAAAAGTCCTTGTCCTCCCATCCATTTTGGCAACCCAAATTCTACAAATAATTCATTTTCATTGTTATAATTTGATTCTAACAATGTAGGAAGAGCATGTTCATGCCAAAATTCCTCGAAAGTTATATCGGATAAAACGATTGTTTCGCACAATGCTTCGAATTGTCGATTGAATTCGTCTTCTTGTACAAATTCAACATATTTGTTGAATTCTTTGTATTTTTGGGACATTATAAATTTCTCCTAATCTAAAATCATATCATCGTCATTATTATCTATGGTTTGACTTTTCTTTTCTAATTCATCCAGTTTATCTTTTTCAGCTTTAATCATTGCTTCAACTTTTTGTAAGCCAACAGTTCCTATTTTGTAATAAGAATTAATATCATTAATCCATTGTTGTTGCGTCTTGGGATCATCAGTCTTTTTAGCAATTTCCTTTTTTGAAACTTTTTCTAATTTACTAATTGCTTGTTTTATATGACTTTTAGCTTCTTGAACAGCATAATTAGGTTTGTTCAAAGATGATTTTGATAAAATTTGATTTAATAGGATTTTTACTTTATTGAGTTGATCTATTTCATTCATTTTCCGCCTTTACCAACCGAATGATTTTAATAATTTATCATTTGGTCGTTTAAAATAATCAGGGACAACTAATCCATCAAATTCATTCTCGGTTTCAGATTCTTCTTTAAACCAACCATCTGGAGCATCTTTTGAAAGTTCATTTTTAATTTCTTCTAAGATTTTAAGCTTGTATGCTTCTCTCATTTCTTCCACTCCATCATATCCAGTTGGAAGGTTTCTTGAGCGTTCTTCTTTGGCATACAAAGCTAAAGACATAGCCATGATCGCATCATCATGATAGCCTTTCTCTGCTTCTGCTCTTTTGGTTTGTTTATTATAGATAAACGTTCCTAATTCTTTAACAAATCTTTTACTTTTTATTATAATACTTTTGTTAATTAATCTAGTGTGAAGCGTTTCTAGGAATAGTGGTCGATTCGATTTTGTCGTTTTAATTCCTGTTGATTCTTTTTTACCTTGCATTGTAGAATAAATATTTTCATAATGAAAATCATGTTCTAATTTAGAAAGAACAGCTAACCCCGGACCTTGGCTTTCAGCAATAACTAAAGCTGTTTCATAAGTTTTGGCTACCATAGCTAAAATTTGTGTAAATGTATGGATAGGACAAGTATTACTGTAAAATTCTGCTACTTGTTCGCAAGTTAATTGATCGATAACTTCAAAGCATGAATTGTCAGATTCTTCTCCTTGTCCTTCAGCACTATCGACTCCAATGATATATTCTCTACCGGGGATTGGTTCTTTCCATATGTGAAGTGCTCCTCTCACCCATGTTGTTTCATTTTTAATTTTATCTTCTTTAGCTTCTTCACGATTATTCCATTCAGGAAACAGCATTCTAATTGGAGATATATTTTGTATTTCCTGTTTCAAATCATTAATGACATCAGGTGGAATATAAGAATCTCCAGCCCCCAAAAAGTCTCTTAAAACTTCTTGTAGCCAACCTTTTTCTCCCAACTGTGCTCTGGTTTCTTCTTTCCATCTTTCATCATTATAATCGGGGTGTTCCCAATAATCTAAGTCAATTATATGAAAGAAATTTAAACCCTTTTCTGCGGCATGATATGTTTCTTCATACCAGTTTCCTACGCCGTTAACGGTCGAAATACAAATGCATTTACCACCAGCAGAAAGCGTTGGAAAAATAGCTTTCCAAAATTTATCCATGGATGGAATGAACGCTGCTTCGTCTAGAATAAGAAATGTGATTGAACGTCCACGAGCAGCTTCAGGGGTGTAGAAAAACAACTTGCACCCAGTCTCAGAAAATATTTTCTGGTGATCGTTATTTTTGTCCATATTGGGTTTAAGCCAATTTGGCAATTCGTCTAAAGCTCTTTTTGCAATTTCTCCAGCCGCAATAGCTTCACGATCAGATTTTGAAAGAAAAAGAATTGTTTCATCTAATTTAAAGAGACATCTCCAAATACACCAGATGACAGTTACAGTTGTTAATCCCCCTTGACGGAATTTAGAAATTATGTTAAATCTATGATCCTCATAATCTTTTATAACTTTTCTTTGATATTTGTAAATTATAAAAGGTAGTAATCCATCTACGGGATGGGTAATTTTCATGTATTTGTGACAAAAATAAGGGAAAGACATTGCACATTTGTAAAATTCTTTTTTCTGTTTTTCAGCACTATAACTTTCGATTTCCTCCATCGTTTCCGAAGGATCAATTTCTAATTCAAATTTATCAAAATCATAATATTGAGAATCATAATTATCTTCGTAATACTCTTTTAACGAAGAATATTTTTTTCTCCAATTTTTGTCTATTCTATATGACATATGTAAAACCTCACTCTCTGTTACCAATAATAGTTATTAAGAAAGTTCTATTTTTATGAAAAAATCAGTCATTTTTTTAATGTCAGTTTCTTTTTTATTGACATTAGCTTTGTTATTCGGCAAAAAAGATAATACTGTTGAACAAACTCCTTCTCTACCTTCGGAGACTGAATCAGATGGTTCACTTACAGAAGTTCCGCCTATTGAAAAGTTTACATATGATGACGCCGTTAATTCTATTACTAAAGATACACTGAAAACAGATCTTTATCATTTAGCGAGTGATCGATTCGAAGGTAGAATGAGTGGCAAAAAAGGGAATGTAGAAGCTGCGGATTTCATTAAGAAAAAATATGAAACATTTGGGCTAGAAACCACTTATCATAAGTTTTCAATTCGAAGAACAAATCCGGGTCCAAATAATGAAAATGGAGATAATTTTACACAAAATGTTTATGCATGGATTGAAGGAAATGATCCTGCTTTAAAAAATGAAATTGTTGTTGTTGGTGCTCATATGGATCACATAGGATATGGTCCTTCGATGAGCAGGTGGGGAGGCGGAAAAATTCATCCGGGTGCTGATGACAATGCGTCAGGAACGGTTGCTTTAATGGAAATTGCAGAAGCTTTTTCTCTGCTTAAAGGTGAAGTGAAAAGAACTATAGTTTTTCAATCTTACTCTGCGGAAGAAATGGGATTAATTGGGGCAAGATATTATTGTGATAATCCGCTTTTTCCCAAAGATTCTCCTTCTATGAAAAATCATATTGCTATGATAAACATGGATATGGTAGGATATTTAAATAAAGGTCGATTTGCAACTGGATTCAATTCCGCTGACAGTTCTCCAGATTTAGGAAAATTTATTAATTCATTAAATGACAAATATTCATTTGCGACTAGTATTACTAGTCGTGGAAGTGGTGGAAGCGATCATGCATGTTTTTATAATAAACGTGTGCCGGTTGCTTTTCTCCATACTGGAGGGCATCCACATTACCATACTCCCACAGATACAGCCGATAGAATCAATTATGAAGGGTTAGAGCGTGTAGCTCGATATGCCTTTGAATTAGCTTGGAAAGTTTGCCAAGATGATAGTAAACCTAAGTTTAACACAACATCTTTTACTCCCATGGAATATACTCATGACCATGGATATAAAGAATTTGAATAAGGAAAAATTATGAGCAATTATTGGTTAGATAAAAAAGAAGAAAGAGAGCAGATTAATCATATAATAGTAAATCCCCAACTATGGACACAAGGTTCTAAAAATTTTTATTATTTCACAGATATCCCCTTAGATTTCGATAAAGATTATATTCCCTCTTCAGTTACAATTACCTTAAAATCATGAATGAAGAAACACTGTCAGTAAAACTTTATGAAGCAATTCAAAATTGTGCTAAATCTTTACCATATGGTTGGCAAATTAATTTTGAGCTTGAAAAAGAAGGTTGTAGTTTTTCACTTACAAATCCAAATGGCGATGATGAAGAATATCCTAGTAATCATGAATATATTCATGAATCTTTTGAGGATGCATTAGAATACGCTTTAGAAAGAGAAATAGAAATGAAAAAAGAAGAATTGGTCGGTTTGTTAAAAGAAGATTTGTCAAATGAATATTATCATATGCTTTTTTATCTTCGGGCAGCTTCTTTAACTACAGGATTACACCATGAAGAGTATGCAGAATTCTTCCTTAAAGAAGCTCAAAGTGAATTGATGCATGTTCATGAATTTACAAATGCAATTACTTACATTAGTGAAAGAACAGAAGATATACAGACTACAGTTGCTCCTGTTATACCAAACAATCAATTGTTTAATAGTGGTTATACTCCAACCATAAAAGACATATTAGCACTTGCTATTTCCATGGAAGAAAAGGTTGCAAACAATTATAAAAATAGATTAGAACAAACATCTAATGGTGAAACTTCTGCAGAAGTTTGGTTGAATTTATTTTATGAAGATCAATTGCAGGATTCATGGAAAGCGGCTAAAGAAATGAAAAAGATGCTTAGATAGGAGTCTATCATTGCAATAGAATTTGAATACAAATACATGGTTTCTCTGGATATCCTAAAAAATTTGAGAACAGATCTTTTTAAAAAGACATATCAAATTCGTCAAGGATATTTACCGTCCGATAGTTATTTAAATACTATTAGAATTCGTTCTCTTAAAGAGACTGCTCAAGAGGAACAATGGGTTCTTACATTTAAACAAAAAATTCCCAATACATTTAAGGTCATTGAGTTAGAGCAAGAATTAGAAAAATCGGATGCAATGATTTTATGGAAAATGTGTGATCGTAAACTTAAAAAAACGAGAATGGAATTTGAGGAAAATGGCATTTTATGGGAATTAGATTTATTAAAGAATGGCAAGAAGATCTATTTTGCTCAATTGGAAGTGGAATTAGAATTTGGGTCTAAACCTCCAGAGATACCAAATTGTTTTTCCAAGCATATTCTTTATAAAGTGCCATTGACAGATGAGCGATTTTCTAATAAAAAGCTATCTGACGTTGATTACGCAAAAAAACTTTACAAAAATTTTAAGAATGGAGTTTGAAATGAAACGAAATGTTAAGTTGGTGAACGAAAGACCAGTTGCTAAATTTTTCTACAAAGGGAATCATACGCATCCTGTTCGTCGTACAGTTCTTGTTACGAAAGAAAGCCGAGATTGTATCACGGGATATGAGCTTAGAGAAGGTAAGACAGTTAGAACTGGCTCTAAAGCTCCTTTGAAATCATATAATAAAAAAGATATCGCTACTTATGGAGACTATTCTCGTCTTACGCAAAATGCTAAATTCAATCGAATGAATTTATTAGATTTGGTTAACGAAGGTGTCTAAAGACTTCTTCTAATCCATCTCGAAGTGCATGTATTTTCTTTTTTTTATAAAAAATGCCACGGTTAACTTCCGTGGCATTTTTGTTTTTATAATAAATATTATGCAATCGAATTTTTAAATTTTTACAATATTTGCAAAAACAAGTCATTACATGAAAAAAGCCCAGTAAACAGCACCTAATTGTGCCACAATTAAGACCCCCAATACGATATTAAGCATACTGTTGTTGTTCTCTGATTTTGTTTCAACTCGCTCTGCCAATTTTTTCTCAGCCATAGGAGTGAATACATTTTTTTCCACATTTTGAACTTTCATATTATTTTGAGGCATATTTTCCAACAAAGATGCAACCCCAGCAATAATCGCTTCTGTAACCTCTTTCTTTGTCATATAATCGCCACCAACGGTCGTAGCGTGATCTACTACGCCCACATGTTCTACAACTTTCATTTGAGCAGGAGGCTCAACGGAAAGCACTTCTCGCTCTACGACCACTCCATCTTTTACATTTTCAATTATTTCTTCAGCAAGAATCTCTTTATGTTTTTGAATAATTCTTTTTTCTAAATGGAGAGGTTTTTTTTCTTCTGTGAAAATTTCAATAATTTTATTTCCATTTTCATCGTAAGAAACGTGACGTTCAGCTAAACGTCCATCAATCAACATTGTTTTTTCGATTTCTACGTTTTTCTTATCCACTTGAGTCTCCTTAAACCCTCATAATTTCATAGGATTATTATTATATAGAATCACCATCCCCATTTTTGTTTTAATCTTTCTAAAAAACTAGATTGTTTTCGGCTTATTAAGTCTTCTTTTTCTATATTTTGTTGTTCTGTTTGTTGTTTCTTTTTATTTAGAGCTATTTTAAACAATTGATTAATTTTAGATTCCCATTCTTCATTTGGAACATAACGTTCTAAATCCCCTGAAATTTCACAAAAAACTTCATATCCTTTATAATCTACTGTTAATTTATTGTCAGCATCTATATATTTGATTTCTAAGTGCATCCCACGATTTAAGCCATCAAATATCCATCCAATATCAATAACTTCAGAGTGTTCAGGCAATTCCAAAAGGTCAGAATATTCGTCTGAGAAATAATCTAACCCGGTCTGTTTTTCTATTTTTGAACCTAAGTAACGACAAATTATTCCAAGTTTTCCGTTTGGTCCCATCAAATCATTTTTAGTAGCTAATATCAATCTACTTTCTTTAATTGCCGCTTCTTGAGAATTCATAATCTTTTCCTTGTTAATACTAAATATCTAAAACCATAGGAGGGTTATAATGATAAAGAGTGCTCTTGATTATTTAATCAGTATTTGGAATTATTTTTTTAATTTAAATAAATCACTTTTAGGTAAAAGTAATTTATTATTTCCACAAAAGATCAACAATCAATCAATTTCGGTTGATCTCAATAATCCAATTAATGTATTATTGAATGATGATACAACTCCTGATTTAAATAAAAACGTAACACCATTTAATTACAATAAGGTTAAATTTCAAGTTAAAAATTATCAAGGTGGAGGTTTTTTATTAGACACAGAACAAGGTCGTGCTGCCAATGTTTACGTTCATGTGGCGAATTGTCTAAACATGGTAGAAAAATATACCCCAATGTTTCATATTTGGGCTGGAACAAGCAATTTAATAGTAATTCCTAACGCAGGTAAAGATTTTAATGCTTTTTACAATAGACGTTCTATGCAATTCTTTTCTGGGAAGGATCCTGTTAGAGGAGTTCATGTTCATACCAGTAAATCGTCAGATATAGTAACCCATGAATTGGGACATGCTATTTTAGATTCATTTAGACCAGATACTTGGTCTGTGGCGGCATTGGAAGTTTGGTCATTTCATGAAGCTTTTGCCGATATCACTGCTTTTCTTTATATTTTGCAATATGAAGAAATTATTTCTCGATTTATTGAGCAAACTAATGGCAATTTAAGAAATGAGAATGTGGCATGTTCCCTTGCGGAAAGTATGGGACAGGCTATATTCAATCTTACAAAAGACACAAACAGACCTAAATCTTATCTAAGGTCTACAATTAATGATTTTAAATATGTGAATCCGGGAACACTTCCAGAATCCGCCCCCGATCATTTATTAGCCGCTGAATGTCACAGTTTCGGAAGAGTATTTTTAGGAGCTTTCTATGATATTTTTGAAATGATTTATCAATCAGCAATAGAATCTGGCAAATCACCTAGAGAGGCTGTTGTAGAAGCTAGAGACACTTTGGGAATCTATGTATTTAAAGCAATTAAAAATGCTCCATTATGTGTTAATTTTTATGAGTCAATGTGTAAAACAATTCTGTGGGTTGCGTGGAATGATCAAGAAAGAAGATTTCATGACAAAATTAAAGCGATATTTTATGCAAGAAATTTAATAAAAAGAGAATTTAGGATCCTTACAAGTGCTCCAAATAGTAATGAAGAAGGGTTGTTTAAAACAGGGAATATAGTTAGTCTTAAGTTGTCTAATCACGTTTTAAGAGCACAGGGAGAGAGTGATAATCAATTATACGATGTAGAAGCTGATATGCCTGCCGAAAAAGCTTATTTCTATGATTTGGAAACTGGGGTTGCTATTGATTACATTAGCAGTTCCGACATGGACATTATCGCTGCTTTACAGGATGCAATGATTTATCTTCACCACACTAAGCAAGTTGGTAGTGAAAAATTGTTCGAAATATCAAATGGAAAATTACAAAGGAGAAATTTTTCATGAGTTGTTCAAGTTCAACACCAAGAGAAGGTTCAGCAGAATACCAAAAAGGTTACAAACCTCAGAATAATTCAGGATGTTGTTGCAATTGCCGTAATCAGTCTAATGTAACAACCTCTCAAAGAGCGATTAGGCGAGGTTGTTACATTAGACATAAAATTTTTTCAAATAGGACTAGACAAAGTTTCTGATTTTTTGTAATAAGTTGCTAACTTAAATCATATTATAGATTTAACTTAAACTTAAAGGAGATTAAGATGGTTTTCCATAATGAAACAAAAAATGTCTGGTTGGATAAATTTGAAAAAGGGGATATTTTTATGAGACGCGATGAAGACGAAGAAGAAGAGTTAGAAGAGTTAGAAGAAATTGATGAAGATGATGAGTGGTGGGATGAAGATGAAGATGATGATGAAGATGATGATGAAGATGATGAATATCTAGATGACGACTTTGACGAAGATGAAGACGAAGAAGAGGAAGAGGAATATCTAGATGAAGACTTTGATGAAGACGAAGAAGAGGAAGAGGAATAATGTAATTTAAGGGAGGCTTATGACAAAGGCAATTTTTAATACAATAGTAATTATTCATGCCATGGTTTGTATTGGTAATTTATTATGTTTTTTTATTTTGCCTTTCATAGAACCACCATGGATTTCTTTGCCTTGTTGTAGCTTAATCTTCTTTTTAAGTTTTCAAAAAGAAGTTCAATGTCCATTAACTAGGTTAGAAAATGTTTATAGACATAAATTAGAAATGCCCCCAATAAAACGTTTTATAGGACATTATTTTATATCTCCTTTGAGAAAAAAGATTAAAAAAGAAGTTTCTTTTACTTTTCAAGGAATTTCTTTAAAAGATTAACTTTTCTATTTCTAGGAACAGGAGGTTTCTCACCATATGTTGGGAAAGCTCCTGTTCCTTTTTCAGCATTAATCTTTGCTATAATTTCAGGAGTATTATTTGATGGTTCAAATGTGGAAAAATTTCCGGGTCCAAATTCTAACCAAGATTTAAAATTAATCATAATCTATATAAGTGTTGGGTCAGTTTTGCTACTCTTAGGGCATTAATATATAGTTGATTCCTCGATTTTTGTCAAATTGATACACTCCCCTAAATAACATAAACAAAAGGTAAAATATGAGCAGTTGGAATGGATTAATGAAAATTTTGTGGATTGAACAAACACGCAATAACGAAGTTATTTGGCGATCAGAAAATATTAAAAATGTGCTTCATACAGATGGTGAATCATATATTTTAAAAGCTGCATTTACAGGGGGACCAGTAAGCGAAATTATTCCTGAAAATTATTATATTGGATTAGATGCTAGATTTTCATTAGCTGCCTCTGATACGATTGTAGATTTATTGGGAGAACCAACAATTAATGGTTATACAAGACAAGCTGTAAGTTCTACGGGAAGCTTTACAGTGACAGTTCCAGAAGGATCTGCCAATTATCGTGCAACTAGTCCTATTGTTGCCTTTCAAGCCGAAGGTGGAAGTTGGGGACCTGTAAAAAATGTCTTTTTAGCTGACACAGCAACAAGTACAGGTAATTTAATTTGTTCCGCTGAACTTCCTTCTCAACTTTCTGTTATAGATGGAGATACAATCACAATGCGTTTAGGATTATCTCTTAAAGATTGTTGATCACTTATTGGATTCTTCTTCATCTCTTATATTGACATAATGCATAATTGTAATTTGTCTATTTTTATAAATAGCTTTATTTTTTTCTCTATATTGTAAAGTTCTTCCTCCACAATCAATTGGGTCTAATAAATTTTTATAAGAACGTTGATTATTAGATTTATTTGCAAAAATTAATCCATCTGTCGCTTTAACTTTTATGTAATTGGGCAAAGTTATTATAAAACCATCTTCTAAAATACGAATAGCTTTGTCAATTTTTGAATTTTTAAGGACATAACGACAGAATATTTCGCGAGCAGGTTCACTTGTTTCTTCCCCATTGCACCAAACAGGAACGCAAATTCCTATAATCTGAACGACGTTTTCTTCATTTTGAAGATAATATCTTTCTTCTCTTGATAATTGAATATTATGAAGGATTGTTAATTTTGAAAAATTTTTCATAATTTAGTAGAAGTGTTTCATCTGTTGCTTTAACGATCATGCTTAATAAGGTGTTAATATTATAGTAGAGTTTATTGATACTACTAAATAATACATGATAAAAAGCAGAAATATTTTAATGTTAATTTTAATTTTAAATTCTGTACTCTGTTTACCAGCAATTTATAAATTAACTCAATACACAAAATTAAAAATTTCTTTAATTGGAAGAGAATCAAAACTTCCAATTAAGATTGTCGTTAACGACCCATTTTCACATTTAGCCAATGGTAATATTCCACAACCTCAATATGGCGTAGAATATAGAAAGTGGCTATCTGTCTCTGTTAAGATAATCGATGAAGGTAATCTTGGCTCAGGTACAATCGTTTATGCAGACAAAGATATTGTTTATGTGCAAACTTGTGGACATATTTGGGGAGATAAAACAAGAAGCGTCTCTAATCGGGAAATGGATAAAGTTAAAGAAAAATGTCGTGTCGTTGTGTATTATGATAAAAATGGAAAATTGTTAGAGCCTAAAATATATGATGCGGATGTGCTTTATTACAACAATCTTGGTGGTCCCGGAGCAGGACATGATGTTGGACTTTTAAAATTTGTGCCAGATCGCGTTTTTGATTATTGCCCAATAGCATCTGCAAATTATTTTATTGGAGAAAATTATGCCCTTCATTCTACTGGATGTGATGGTGGATCAGAAGCGGCACATTATAGAGTACGTGTTATTCAAATTCCAAATGCAAATTTACCACATGTAATTACGACACAAAATAGCCCAAGACCCGGAAGATCAGGGGGAGGATTATTTACTGAAAATTATCTTATTGGAGTTTGTTGGGGAACATCCATAAAAGACGGCACAGGCAATGGATATTTTACCCCTCTACAAACAATTAGAAATTATAATCAATTAAATGGATTTGGTTGGTTGAATGATGTTGATCAAGATTTAGTAAGAAAAATACCAATAAGAGATCATAGCGAAAACAAAAAATATCCAGATAATTATATTCCTTTGCCAGAACAATATTAAAATTTAATAGAACTTAAATCTCCATCCCATGTAGTTTCTGATTTTGTTCTTGGTTTATAAAATGGACAAATTGTACAATAATCACATCGTTTACAATGTTCTCCTACATTTCCCCAAACTTTATTTGGATCAGCTTTTTCTATTGTTTTATAAACATTTAACATTTTTTGTTCAATCATTTCTAAAGATTGCTCTGAGAATGTCGCTGCAACCAAATCTCCTCCATCAACATAATATAAAGCTGTACTAATATTGCTGGGTTTGATACCGAATTCTCTTTGAACAACTCTGGCGTAAATTGATAATTGAGGATCTCTCTTTATACTATCTTTGGTTTCTCTCCATTTTCCCTTTTTTGTAGTTTTATAATCAAGGATCCAAGCTTTATCTTCTTTGATGATTAACCTATCAATAAATCCAGTAACATGCCGTCCATGCGGTGGGTCTAAATCATATTTAAATTTATGTTCTACAATTCCCTTTGTCCCAATTCGGTCAGTCAAAGTTTGGATTGATCTTAGGTGATTTCCTAATTTTGTCTTATATTCACTAGGTAAGGGTGGAGCAACTTTATTTTCTTCTATTGGAATTTTTCCGCGTAGCACGTCGGTTTTGATGTCGCCGAGAGATCGTTCTCCATTGCATTCAACATAGGTTTCTGCAATTTTATGAACAATTTTTCCATAAACGAAATAAAACGGCTCTTCACCCGGTCTAGGAACTTTTAGATGATACCTAAATTTGTACATTTGAGCACAATCTTCGAAACATTTCATTCTGCTTACGCTAATATGTTCTATATCCATTTTTGCCTTTGAATTGACTAAGTTCAATTATTATGATATAATTCATTAGAGTAAACTGCAATAGGAATTTAAAATGACGATAGACGCTGATTTATTTTTAGAATGGGCCAAAAATCGTTTTGGTGAAGAAAATATAAAATTAAGAAAAAATGGATCAGAAATATGTACCCATAGTTTTTTTGTAAATGGATTACCAGATTTTCCTGATGGTGATACTAAATTTAAACTTTGGATGAATCCCGAAGGCGGGAAAAAAGGATTAGAGAATGGTGTGTATCGATGTTGGTACACAGATAAAAAAGGAAATTTAATTTCTTTAGTTAGTTTAGTTGATAAAATCCCATATGACGATGCAGCGGAACGGATTTGCAGTGAAATTCCATTAAGAGCCCTTGAACTAAAAGTTCATAATTTTTTTAGTGATAAAAAAGAAGAAAACCAAATAAATTTAATAGAAAAAACATCTGAATTAACTTTGCCACCATATTCTTATGAATTATCTTCTATGAATAGAGCAAATTATTATTACTTGGCTGCAATGGAATATCTTAATCAAAGAAAAATCCCTTGTGAAGGATTATATGTCTGCGTTGAAGGAGATTACAAAAATAGGATAATTATCCCATATTATGACAAAAATAAAAATCTCATTTATTACAATGGAAGAACATTAAGTAACGACAAAAAAGTTTTAAGGTACATGAAAGCCAAACCGGAAGAAGCTTCTCAAGAACATGTTTTATTTTTAAAAAAATGGCCTTTAACGGGAAAAAAATTGTACCTCACAGAAGGAGAATTTGATGCAATTACACTATCTTTAGCCGGATTTGATGCAGCAGCTTGTGGAGGTAAATACCTTTCTTCAATTCAAATTGAACTTATAAGAGACTATCAAATAGTATTGGCATTTGATTCAGATGATGCCGGGAAAAAGGCACTTCTTGATATTGGAAATCAATTACTTACTGTTGGATTTACTAATATAAGATATGTTCGTCCTCCTACTATTTTTAAAGATTGGAATAAACTTTTACAAGAACGAAATATCGAAACGATACAATCATATATTGAAAAATACGAAAAATCTTACACTTCATTTACATACACTGAGATTAAATCAAAACAAAATTAACAATCACAACCATCGCATTGACAATCCTCGCAAGTGCATTTTTCACATTTTCCTTCTTTACAAGATTCACAGGCACAACTGCATTTTTTTCCATTAACCCATTCATTAAATTTTTTATACATTTAGGACTCCTTATGAATAGTAAAACAGTTCAGTCTCTACAATATTTTGTAGGTAAAGTATGTAGTATATTCACCTTATCTTCTAATAGAAATAATTTGCCAGAAGAACATGCTAGAGAATATTTCGTTGCAAGAATATCGAGCATAGATCACGATGGCATTTGGGGCACACACCCCTCAAGTCATATGGCAAGTTATTTTCCATTAAATTATGTCACTTCCATAGTTGAAGAAATGGAGTTGAATCCAGATAATCCTGAACATGCGGCTATAATTTCTAAATACGAAAAAATAAAAGAAAATGTAACAGAACATCCACAAACTGAGCAGCAATTTGTGGATGTTGAAAATTTAGAAAATTTAGCCAAAATTGTAAAAGAGCAATATGAAAAACAAACTACTCAAAAACAACTTGTTGACATAAAAATTAACCCATAATATTTTGTCTTAAGCGATTAAGTTTTTCTTGAACGCTTTCCAATTCATAATGAGCACTCCTATCCCATTTCTCGTCACGATCATAGTTCGAAGTATTTGGAAGGTCGAACAGAGTATCATCAGGATATCGATTATTTACATCTTTTGCAATTGCTTCAAGTTCATGAATAAAAGGGTTATTGTCTAATTTTGCCACGGCTGATTTTATCGTATTATAAATTTCTTTTTTCTTGTCCTTATCGGTTGTTATCAGCATTAGATAATCATCAAGAACATCATGGTAGATACGATTTTTCCTGTCTGTAAGTCTAACTTCATCGCTTTTTTTAATTTCCGATTCAGGCTTTCTTCTCAACCATTGACTTAAACTGCCTCCACTTCCTGTTTTTGCATCAACTTTAGGGGCATCAACAATTGATGGTCTTGTTTTTACAACATCTGGATTTGTTGTAGGCTCTACCTTAGGCTCTAATTTAGGTTCTACCTTAGGCTCTAATTTAGGTTCTACCTTAGGTTCTACCTTAGGTTCTACCTTAGGTTCTACCTTAGGTTCTACCTTAGGTTCTAATTTAGGTTCTAATTTAGGTTCTAATTTAGGTTCTAATTTAGGTTCTAATTTAGGCTCTAATTTAGGTTCTACCTTAGGCTCTAATTTAGGTTCTACCTTAGGCTCTAATTTAGGTTCTACCTTAGGCTCTAATTTAGGTTCTACCTTAGGCTCTAATTTAGGTTCTGACGATGTAGTATTTAAAACATCAGGATCTGTTGTAGGTTCTCCCCAAATTTTTTCAAAAATTTTAGGAAGAACATTTGCAATTCCGACCAATTGTTTTCTTGGGCTTTTTCCTACTCCTTTTTCTTTTATATCAAACCCAGCGATTTGTAACATAAGTTCAATTGCTGGTTTGCTTCTGGCTCCCGATAATTTTTTAATCGCATTAATCGTTTGATTTCTCAGAGTTCTAATATTTGTTAAATCATTTAAATTAATACCATTTGGAAAAGCGGAAACTCCGCCTTTCTTTTCTTTAACAAGTTCATCTAATCGTTTTAAAACTAAAGCGATATTATCTTTGTTTTTTTCAAAGTTATAGTCGGGTTTTGTTAATTCTTCTTTTGCTTCAGCTTCGGCTTCGGCTTCGGGCTCTGAATCAAAATCTTCTTCTGGCGTAGTCTCTGTAGGTGTTTTTGGAACAACAGCACTCCATTTGTTAGGATCTGAACTTGGTTTTTCAAGTATATCACCAAGATCATTATTGGCTTTGGTTGCTACACTAGGTTCTTTTAGGTCGGGAGTCGGTTCAGTGATTGGTTTAACCTTTTCTGGAGCAGCAGTTTTCGTCGTCGTTGTTGTTGGTGCGGCTGGTGTAGCGACGGCGGCGGCGGCGGCAGAAGGAGTTGTTCCAATTGCTGTTGCTAACAAAATAGCCTTGTACTTAGGGATATAATCTTTTTTGATATAGTTGATTATTTCTTTCCCTGCATCAATTATCATTGATTTAAACCCAGCAGTTCTTTCGACGAGAAGATTTTGTACGTTTTCTAAAGTTGGATCGTCATATGCCCAACGTCTAGCCCCTCTAGCAACATGTTTTCCAAAATTCTTAGCTACATTTCCTAATGTGTTAATAGGTTTTTGAAATAATCTTTTCCAAAAACTTTTCTTATCCCCACTTCCTGCAGGAGGAGTTGCTGCAGGGACTCCGCTCCACGCTGAAGTGTCTGGAGTATTTTTTGGAGCCGATTGGGCGGAGAATGCACCCGTCGTTGATGACGGTGCATTCCCACCCACAGGCCCACCAGCATTATTCGTAGTTGGACTCGTGTAATTCACCATGGCGTTTGTAATTCTTTTATTGAGATTTGTTAAAATAAACTCAATACGAGTAATTAATTCTTTTTCTAACTGATTTAAATCCATGGAAGCAATCTCTGCCTCAGACAGAATTTGTAAATTTGCTACTTTTTGCTCTTCTATAATAGAACAAATGATTTCTCTACAAATGTCGCGGTCTTCTTTTAAAATATTATTAAGCTCAAAATCAGGAAGATAAGATTCATGTACAAGAAATTTTAATTCTAAATTTGAATTTTCGATTAATTCATATTTAAGTAAATCAAGTTTCAAATTTACAAATTCTTTAATACTTAAGTCTCTTTTAAAATTCTCATTAATAATACTTTTTTTATGTTGCAGAATACTTAACATTGATTTACACCTCTATAATTTACTTATTTAGCTGTTTTGATGGCATATATTCGCCAATTTTTTTAAGTGCCATCAAATTAGAGTCATATGAGTGAAATTGACTCGGCAAATATTCATATGACAGCCGATCAAAAGCTTCATTTTTATCAGCGGGAACTGAAAAATGTACATATCTGCCTTTTTTCCCAACAATTTTAATTCCAATATTATTTGGTCGATATTCATGCATTAACAAATAAGCTGCGACTCCAAGATCAGAAACTGTTTTTTGATTTCCTTCACTTGGTGGTTCACACTCATTTATTTTCTTAAGAAACATAAGACATGAATCAAATGTATAAAATTCATTGGGAGGCTGATATTCCAACACCAATTTATCGAACTCTTCTTCATCTTTGGGAGTGACACATTCAAAATAAATAGATTTTCCATTTTTTCCAATAACGGCATATCCATGCATCAGAATATATGCTGCAACTCCAAGATCATTAACATATTTGTGTTTTACCATTTCTTTCTTTTCTCTCTTTCTTTTAGCTGTTTTCTGCTGCTACCAAACATCCTTTAGCAACAGATAAAACTGGTTCTTTCGGTCTAATTACATTTCCTAAATTTATAGGAATGTTTGCTTCTTGAAATATTTTCTTAAACAAGACATCAAATCCTTTTGGACTAGCAGTTCCTCCTGCCAAGATGATGTCTACAGGTTGTTCTAATCTAGCTTTTTTATCTTCATGCTTTATAAAGCCTTCTTTAATTCCCTGAACAGTTTTTTGTATCATGATTTCGTATTGTGCTTTAATAGCTCTTTCAACTAACGTTTCAGGTTCTTTTTCTAAATCTATTTTAGTTTTTTCTTTGTTAATGAAAACAACACTTTCGCCAGTAGCTTTTGCTGCTTGTTGGTCAATCCAATCTCCACTATTTACGATAGAAAAGCTGAATACTTCTACTCCGAATAATCCAAATGCAACGTTTACCATACCGGCTCCGCACGATACTCCAACTCCCGTAAACATCTTTTCTTCTAAGTCAGAATAAATTAATGTCATTCCTTCGTTGATTGGTCTTGCATCTAATTTATATCCTTCTGGCGACTCATAAGCTTTAAATATAGCATCTAAAATTTTTGCATGATAATCAGCATCCGTTTGTTCATTAATAGCATTAGCAGGCACAGTGTAATATAGAATTGTCTTATCGTGTTTTAACTCTGGAATTAGACTATGAATCATTATATTCATGATTTGAAATGCGTCTTTTTCTTTAGGGTTAACACATCCGTCTTTCATAGGTCTTTTAAGATCGCAATTTAGTGTATATGCCATGTTGATAGCAGCTTCTCCTAAAGCATAAGCCATATTTGCATCTGTTCTTTCAATGAGTGGAACGCCAGATTTTTTCATCATATTAAAAACAAATGGTTTTTCTAAAGACACTTCTACAAAAGCATTAACTTCTTTGTTATAAACTAAATCTCCTTCAGAATTCCTACTACATGAAACCAAGTTATAAGTGCCGACATCGAAACCAATTCTATCCACGATTACCTCTCTTTAATTATTTTTCAGTTACAGTTTTGCCAAAATTCACTTTGGTTCCTGAGATAAAATCAGGCACCATGAGTCCCACTTCTTCTTTTTCAATATTATCCTTCTTCTGAGTGGCGGTAACTGTTAACCCTTCAGTTGTTAAATTAATAGTTATGTCTAATTTAATTTCTAATTCGCCATCCCTTGGAACAATTTTAACAACTGTTGGGGATGAATGTATTTGAACCATAAACTATTTATCATCTAAAGAAAATCTTTCTAATAATTTGTTGATGCTTTCTCTTAACATATTATTAGTAATACCAAGAATGCATGGTTTTGGAGAAGAATCAACAGGACATAAACTCCAATTATAGCAACCTTGATAACTTAATGGACATGGACCTTGAAGTATTTCTATATTTGGATAATACTTTCCATAAACCAAACCATTAACAAAAGAAAAAATTCCTAATGTTGGTTTTTTTAATCCTCCAGCACAATGAAAAGCTGCCGTATCAACAGCTATAACATAATCTGCTTCATTAAGAATAGCCATCCATAATCGAGTTCGATTAGCAGTTTCTGCTGTAGGGACATTTAATTTAGTTAAATCCTCTATAGAATGATGGTGCAACCCTATAATCGAAAACCCTAATTCTCTTAAATGCTCTACAATAAAAGATATTTGGTTAGATAATAAGTTTTTATTTTTCATAGCAGAGACAGGGCAAAAAACGACCAGTGGTTTATCACCGTCTTTTAACGTAGAAACCACCTTTTTAGCTTCTAAAATTTCAGAATCAGTGAATTTAATATGCATATCATATTGAGAACAATTAAATCCACAATGGTTGGACCAGATATCGGTTCTATGGGGGGCTGATAATGGAGCTAACTGCATTTCTATTCGACCACAAGCAGTTGTTGTGTTATAATGAGCAATATATTCTTTGGGTTCTATGTCTTCGCTACCCAAAAGACAATCTATAAAAGGATGGTCTGATACTGCATCATGATATATTCGAGGACAGGCAAAATGTATTTCGCAATCAGGCATGAGCAATTTGATATTTTCAAACATCATTCGGTGCATTAAGATGTCTCCTAATCCACCTACCGCTCTTGTGATTAAAATTTTGTTTCTTTTTTCATAAAAATCATTTAAATTTAATGTTTTTCTAATTTTAAGCGGTTTTTTTATTATTGTTTTTCTGGTAACAATTTTTCTTTCCATGAAATTAAAAGAGTGAAAATAAAAAACTCTGTGAAAGAATCACAGAGTTTTTTATTGATTTTATCTAACTTTTAGTTAGCTGTTGATAGCGGAGCGAACACCACCGATAATTTCAGCAGTTGTTCCAGAAGCACTCTTGAGACGAACTTTAGTAATTGTCAAGTCGCCAGCATTGAATACTTGTGCAGTAGAAGCTGGGATTGTAATTGTCAAGTCGGTATCGCCATTCAATTCAGCAGTCATAGCGTTGGAGCCACCAACATTACGGATTTGAACGAATGTAGCTGGTCCACCATGAGTTGTAACGAAGTCCAATGTATTAGCATCAGAATAGCTAGAAGTGACAGTAAGAGAACCAGAAGAAACACCGAAGGTGTTTTCGGATTCAATATCACTGTATACGCTTCCGTCGTCGCTTACAATTTCAATGAAAGCTTGATCGGCTGGAACTGTAGGATAAGCAAATCTTTTCCAGTAGTTGCAATCTGTGAATGTGTCGCCATCGATCAAAAGACGATTAATCTTTTTTGGACCCATGACATATACAGTTCTTTGTTTAGATGTGCTGAAAGCACTTCCAACATTTCCATAAGTTGTGCTGGTATCGGTTGATGGATCGTAGTCCAATTGACCTTGTTTACCTGTATGTTGTAATTTTACTCTAAAGACAGACATTTTTTGTCTCCATATTTTTTAAAGTTGTTGTTCGTCTGCATTAGATATGCAATATTTCTCCATTTTTAAACATTTTTTTAAATAATTGTTCACCATTTCCAGTTGGTATCAAATAGGATTTAATTCCACGAGCAGCAGCTTCAAAAAGTTCCACACTTTCAACCCCATATACAATTCCTGCATTTTGCCAGTTTCCATCTATTTCAACTTCAAAATTATTTTGAAATGCTATTTTTTGCAGTGTTTTAATTTGAGATTTAAGTAAATTTCCAGTAGGATAATTTCCATTTGTTTTTATCAAACATATATTTGTAAATTCTGAAACAGGTTCAATAGGTAAAGTGTAATTTTCTATTTTTGCTTCTTGTAATAATTCTAAAATAGGGTGATTTTGACCATTAAATGTTAATTCTTTAATATGTGCGAATTCATTCTTTCTTAATCTCAACTCGGAAATCGTAATTGATAATTTATCATCTTTTAAGTATTTTATGCATTCATCTTTACAGCAATAATGAATATTAAGTTCTTGAAATTTTTGTTCAAAAAATGGTCGTAATAATTTTAATTGTGTCAAATATTCATTTGACCCACCAAAATAAGCTATACAATAATTGTTTTTAATTTTTGCATATTCATCTAATCTCATCATACTATTATTAGAGAAAACGAATAACTATTATATGAGAAAAGACTTAGATGAAATCAAAAAAGCTGAGTTGGGAGCAAAAACATTAGAAGAATTTTTAAAAAAATTTGGGTCAGACATACATGCGGAAATTGTATTAGAATGCCTGTTTCAGGAGTTGCTAGATGAAAAAACTATATCTTTACTTAGCGAATCGCAGCAAAAGGGGAATTAAATTAATTGCCGTTTTGTATAACGAATCCACCGTAAATCTAACAAAAATTACTAATATAGATGAACTTAACGTGCCATTAATATGGAAAAAAGAGATACATAAAGCTATTACTGATAACAATATGCTGTATCAAGCTTTAATGGAGACGGCAGCATCCTTTACTGAATTAAAGTCTAGATTAAAACACAGAGGATATACTAATCTCCCAATGGGAGATCCACAAATATTAAATTTAAGTAATGACAATATCCCAATTACTAATATCAAAAAAAGGGATGGAAGAAGAACGATGATCCAGAAAGGCAAAAAATAGATGGAGAAGGTGTTATTTCCTGTTTCTGGTTCATATAACTTAAACGAAGAGTTGGATGCTTCGATTATTGTTCCTTTGTATAATAGTTCCGAGGTTGTTCGTGATCAAATTTTAAATTGGGTAGATGAAGATTTAAAATATGAAATAATATATGTAGATGATAAATGCCCACAACATTCTAAGAAAACGGTTTATCAAACTTGGAATAGCCTCCCAAATAAGCATAAGTTTCGAGTAAAATTAATTTGTTCCTTGAAAAATAGAGGGTACGGTGGAGCCAACAACTTAGGAGCGTATTTCGCCCAAGGGAAAAATCTTGTTTTTCTAAACTCTGACACATTAGTTTTAGAAGATTGGTTAACGCCAATGTTAGAAGTTTTACGAGAACCCAAAGTTGGCATAGTTGGAAATCTGCAGATTAAACATGGCGGAAAATGGCATGGCACTATTGATAGTGCTGGCTCTGAATGGCATTGGGGTTCAATGAACTTTCTTCACATTGGCAGACATGTCTGTCATGGAGAAACAATCGCTGCTCCTATGACATTAGATGAAGCTCCAGCAGATATCCTTGAATTAGCAGAACGTGAGATGGTCACAGGTTGTTGTTTTGCGATTAGAAAAGAATTATACAAAGAAATTGGCGGGTTTAACCACAATTACAGAGTAGGATATTGGGAAGATAGCGAAATGTCTCTTGTTGTAAAGGCAAAAGGCTATAAAATTATGTTCCAGCCTAATTCTGTAATTTATCACAAATTACATCATTCAGATTCTGGTGGGCATAAATTTCATGAATTTAATAGACATTATTTTTTTAACAAATGGGTAGATTCTGAAATCATTGATAATTTTGTTAAAGCTAAAAGAATAGTAAAAACCAATAAGGTTTCTAATATTTTAGTAAGACGTAGAGCAGCGAATGGAGATGTATTGATAGCGACTGGAATTTTACCATCCATCAGAAAAAAATATCCAGATGCGAAAATCTATTTTTGTACAGATTGTCCTCAAATTCTTAAAAATAATCCTTATATTGATGGAACAATTTCTTTATCTAAAACTTATACATCGCAATTTCAACAAACGTTTAATTTAGATTACGCATATGAGAGATTGCCGTTCAGCAATATTACTCAAGCTTATAGTGAAGAAAGCAATTTAGAATATGATTGTCCTTTTTTATATTGTGAGCCAGTTGATAATTTGCCTGAAAACTATGTTGTATTACATGCTGGAAAAACAGCTTGGGTCGGACGTGATTGGGAAAATGGAAAACACTTCCAAAAAATTTGTGAACATGTTATAAAATTAGGATTAAATGTAGTTTGGGTTGGTAATAAAGACGATGGTCCAAAAATAGAAAGTACCATAGATTTCAGAGGCAATACAACAATACACCAACTTGCTACTATTATTAAAAATGCCAAATTTTTTATAGGCATAGATTCATTTCCTTTTCATGTGGCTCAAACTTTCAAAATTCCGGGGATTTGTTATTTTGGATCTATAGATCCACAAACTCGTATAATTAATAAAAATATGCATGCTTTAGTTGCTAAAAATCTTTCATGCTTGGGTTGCCATCATAGGAAATTAGCACCAGCCACAGTCACAAACGTTTGTGAAACAGGAACATTAGCGTGCGAAAAATCGGTTAGTTTTGAAGATATCGTTCCACTTATTGAAAATTTAATGAAAGAAAATTATGTTGCCTGAATGCCAATCTAGATTAAGTCATCCAAAGATGGAGTATTATCGTGAAGTTTATAAAAATAGTGAAAGATGGAATGGAATTGATTCATTAGATGGAAAAACTATTATTATATATTGCGAACAAGGATTCGGAGACACAATTCAGTTTTGTCGGTATTTTAGTTTATTCAAGAATTGTGAAGTAATATTACATTGTCCTCTTAAACTTCATAGATTACTTTCTCAATTCAAATTTAAAATGATTGATAGGAATAATCCAGATATTCCTCAACATGATTTTCATGTTCTTTCAATGAGTTTGCCATTTTGTTTTGAAGAAGGGGTAGAAATTAAACATCCCTATATTCATGTTGCCGAAAAAACAGATTTGCGTGAACTCAATTTACCAAATGATATTTTTAAAATAGGAATTAAATGGGAAGGAAACCCAGAACATAGTAATAACGAGATAAGATGTTGCCCGTTAATGTTTTTCAAAAAGATTGCAGAACGGTTCCCAAAAATAAGATTATTTGCGTTACATAATGTTTTTCATAATTTAGATTATTTAGATGGATGTGATGATTTAGAACTGTACTCTTCTACATCAGAAGATTTTTATGATACTGCCATGTTTATAAATGCCATGGATATGATAATCACAACCGATACTTCTGCGTTGCATTTGGCTGGAGCATTAAACAAAAAAACAATAGGACTTTTGTCTAATCCATGTGATGAACGCTGGAACATCAATGTTAATTGGTATCCCAGCGTTGAATTTATTAAGCAAGATTTAGAGGGTGATTGGGAATTAGTGTTTTACGAATTAGAAAATCGTTTAACTAATCTTTTCTAATTTTAACACAAAATCTTGGGATCTGAAACATTCCGCTGTTTACTTCGATAAACAACATTTTGTCTTCGACCTCCGAAATCATTCCGCCCTCTTCATAAAAATCATCAATAATGCATTCAAGATTATCGTCTGTTTCTATCTTTTTCATAAACTTTTCTTTACTTACTTTCGGAAAAGCATACTTCCCGACAAATTCATGTAATATCTCTTCAGATTCGTGATTGATTTCAAATGAATCTTTTTTATTATCTTGTTTAGACATCCAGTCTTTAAACTCATTTAGAGAAAATGATGGTTCCTTTTTCATTTTTATTCTTCCTGTATAATTTTAATGTGCCTTTATCACAGTTGCATCGAAGAAGTTAACTATATCTTCTTCATCATGTATATACTGAGCATTAAGATAATTTATGCCACTAGAGTGATTTGAAATTTGAATTTCTAAATCTTCTTGATTCTTCAACCAATGCAAATTAGCGTCTATTATTTCTTGACTTCGAATTTGTTGAGGGTAAGACCAAAGCCCATTTTCTAATAATGTAGCACCTGCCCGTTCATCTTTAAATGAATCATCACAACAGAAAAGCATTAACTTTTGAACTCCAAATCGATATGCTAAACCGATTGCCGCACATATCGGATTTCTGTAATCATCAATATAAAATCTTGCATTACTTGGTTTACCGAAATTCTTTTCACGAGTAGGTTCGTAAGTAAAAATATGCCCCATATACCTGTTTAAAAAATCGACATTTGTTTTAAGTGAGGATATACAAGATGGAAAGTATCGATGTTTTCTTGGGAAAAATTTCATGCATTCATCATAAGGATTATTGACGATATAAAAATTAATAAATCTAGGAGGAGCTTCAAAAAGTTGCCACTTAGCCAAAGAACGGTTAACAGCAAAAATCGCCACATTCGATGGTATTTTTTTTAATATTTTATGCCTTTCTTCAAAATCATATCCATCAGATAATATAACCACATTAGGAAAATGGAAATTTTCTTCTTCTATTTTAGAAAAATTATTAGACCTGTTGCTCGTTTCGTTTTTTAAGACTATTTCATAATCTTTTTTATCAACCATATTATTGATTGATATGTATTGCGAATTGTATTTGGTGAAATTTCTAACCCAAACACCGCCAGCAAAGATATATTCATTTTTTGTTATTTTATCTTTTTTAATACGCAATGTCTAATCCTTTCTTAATTATAATCCTATCCCTGTTAATTACAGGTTTTCAACGGCTACAAGGTACAATCATTACACATGACCCATCATTGGATGCTGCCATAATATCATCCATTGTGATCTTAAGTTCAATTGGAGCACCCTTATAAACCATTTCCACATCTGGCATTTTTTCAGGGAATGTTAAAGGAACTCCAATATTCTCTGGAACAACTAGTTCAATTGTACCACCTTCAAAAGCAATTGTCTTTGGAATATCACTCGCATCTATTTTAATTGGCTCAACTTGTTCAATTAAAATTCGATCAGGAATATCTTTTTCCATTTCAATTGTAATTTTAGTTGTTTCCAATTTAATTGGATCGCCTTTATAAACTAGTTCAATTTCGTCAGGAATATTTTCCCCGACAAGATTTAGTTGGACAGGAATAGGCTCATCAGGACCAGCAATCCTGATATCAGGTAATTTTATGCTTTGGGTATCAATTTGTATTTTTGGAGGATCTGCAAATTCTATCTTAGGTATTTCAGGAGCTACCAATAAAATTTCTGAAGGTAATTCAATTGGTTCATATTCTACCTTAATTTGATTTTGTGCCTGAAAGATATCAGCGAACTCCGTCCCAAATTCATTTTTTTCTAAATCATCTTGCGAAAGCATTCTCATATTTTGAACTGGACGAACCATTGCCATTTGGACTTGCATATCTGGCGGAGCACCCCAGTTTACGTTGATTTCAGGTAAATTAGAAGCGTCTAAATTTAATGTAATTTCAGAATCGGGTGGAATGATGATAATTGTTGGAGGAATAGGAGGATCAATAATTATCGTTGGAGGAATAGGAGGAATATCAATAAAAGAAGGTATTCCAACGACAATTATACTCGTAAATCCAGTAGTGATTGTAGAAATATTTACAACAGTATCTCCTTGAATTAATGAAATAACGGTATCTGGAGGACATGGTAATATAATCGGAGGTATGTCTATTTCTATTTCAGGAACTTCACAAGGGACAAATGTAAATGTAGGAATAGCTTCACATTCAGGAAATGGGATTTCAAATTCTTCAATAATATTTGGTGGAGGTTCTGCAGGATTCTCTCTATTAATTGGAGTCTGTATTATCTGACACTTATTATTAGATACAGTTACAACTGGATCTATTCTGGCATTTATTGCATATCTGTGAGTTCCAGTTAACTCTGTTGTCGTAAATTCCCCATCTCCGAAATCTAAACGAAAAGAAGTAGCGGCAATAGCTGAACCTATTACAATACTGTAAGTTGCTAAAATTCCTGCTTCTTTACTAATTTCTTCTGTGTTAAATGTAAAATCAATATCAGGACATGCAAAATCATCAAAAATAACCTCTAAAGATTCAAGATTTCTAATTCTCCAATCCAATGTTTTCTGGCGTTCATCAAAGTTGATTCCAACAAAATCTTGCATTTTAAGAATAGTGTCAACAAGTTGATTGTGATGTTCTGCTACAACATATCCTCTTACCCAAGTTCCTTTTTTATTCCACTTTGTTTGTTCGCCGCTTAAATTTCTAGCACAACCTTTTAGTCGATGAACTTTTCCATATTCATTTTTTGAAACAGAATCATAATAAAACATTTCACCTGAAATGTTTGCAAAACCGTTATCTGCCCAGATTTCTAAATCGTTTTCTCCAACAGGTATAATTTCTATTTCTTGAGACCAAGCAGGATTCTCCTCACAAATTTTTGTTTCAGCCGTGTTGTGAACTAAAAATAAAGTGTAGTCAGAATCTATTTCTTTGGGGAAAACTGGTGCTGGAGGGAATGCCATTAATATATCTCCATAATAAATTGTTCTCCTTGAGGTCTTGAACCCAAAGAAGAAAAAGTCAAATCAATTTGATTAAATTTCAAAAATGCATTTTCACTATAATCAAAACTTATATATGCTCTTCTATCTCCATCAGACGTTAATAATAATGTATTTTTTGCAGAATCAAACCCATCAATAGATGTATCTTGCAACGAACGATAAGCTACTGAATTTACTCCCGGACCACCAGTTGCCCAAACTTCACTGGAATCATTCCAATTAGAAATAGATCCAGAATTATTGAGAAGATAAATTCCAGTGATTAAATTAGTGATCTCACACTCTGCCTTTGTTGGACCTTGGATATCTTGCATTTTTCTAAAACTTTGAAATGGCGTTCCAACTGTTCCTTCCAGTCTATAAAAGCTTTTAATTCTAAAGAACGTTCCAACTCCATCATTTCGAGTCATATATCCAGTGTTATCTTTAACAGCAGAACGGTATACAGACATGTGTCCATATTTTGTGACGCCATCGTCATCATATACAGAAACATTTTCCATTAATTCTGTTGCTCCACCCAACAAATTTGTACTATCAAAACTTGGAGAACTTGGAACACTAACACTTAAATTTGTTAAATTTAAGGTATGACTATACAAATTAGTCGGCGAAACATTTGGTAATGGTTCTTCTGTAGTTGCACCAAAAGCGAAATAAGATTTAGAACTAGAGCTAAAATCTATCCAATTCCATGGTCGATCAATGGAACTTCTGGTAATATAAGTTCCTTCAAATCCATTAAATTCTCTTACTTCAATAGTTTCTTCGGTTGCTAAATCTGATTCAGATCTTCCACTTGCCCAATAAAGAAGACTGTTTCCTTGTTTACCAGAAGAGACCGTCCCTCTTTTTGAAAATCCAACATTTTTTCTAAATTCTCTTTTTAATCTTTGTCGTATCGTAGGATCATCTTCAGCTTCAGATGCTGGAACAGAATCTAAGAAGGAATCATTTCTAATAACGGTTAAAGACGCTGCAGAAGTTGTTTTAAACGTTTCTGATAATAGTCCGTATTCATAATGTTTAACCGTTGTGTCTTCCGAAAACTTCCATAACCATAAATTTGTGTTTTCAACAATATCAATTGCATCTTCATATGTTGTGATTCGATAACCGCCAAATTCCGTATCTGTTCTCAATTGAAGATCGTAAATGCCACCAACACTATAAAGAGCCTTTGTAGTTCTACTGGTTCCATGCAACAAGTCGTCACTTAAACTCCATGTATAACTTATTATGGGGTCAAAAGGGTTTCCCAAATCATTTAAAGATTCTCCTCCAAAACTTATTCCCGGAGTAGCACTATTCTCTCCTTCTGGAATTTCAATTGTAATAAGTTCGTTAATCGGCGAACGAATTCTAGGAGGAGTTATGTAAGGTCCATCAACAGGATTTCCCGGAGTGGTACTTTGATAAGTGGTCACAGGAGTAAATCGTATCACAGCATCATCTGGGGCTGGGACTCTTGCCTGTATCAAATCTTCAAAAACTACAACGTCTTCTCCAAAATCATTTTTTACAGTTAAACTCACAGAATAAGAACCGGGAGTAGTATAAGTTTTAACAATTTTTCCACCATCTTCATCAAGAACAAGATAGTCTTCGTACCCTTCAGGAACTTCATCTGTTACAGAAATTATAGATACTAAAGAAATTATAGAAGTATCATTATCTCCAAAGTGCCAAATTTTAGTAACCTCTCCTGCCGTCCCGTCTGTGCCTAATCTAAAGCTCTTGTCAGTGAACTCTACTTCGAAAGGCACAAGTCCTTTTCTCTTATTTACACTGAAGAAAGCTCTCGGAGTGAGAACAAGTTTCCTTAGAAAATTAGTACGCCCTTCTAGAGTATCACCAAAAGGTTCAGTATCTTCAGTCCCTTCAACTCCTATAAATTCTTGAGTTGCAATCAAACTATTTTTAAGATTATTGTGATGATCTGCCATCACATTTTGCGTTATGTTTGTGATTCTCTTTAATTTCACAACATCTGTAAAACCTTCAAGGATTTCTAATCCTTTAAATTGCCAAGTTTCCAGATCAATGTCAGAATAATAAAAACTAATAGCTCTTTCATCTATATCGCTGCATTGTTCCGTTAGTGTAATTTGTCCAGTGACAGGAAATTTAGATAATGTGACAAAATCTCCTTCAACCGTAATTGAAGTGTCGCCGGGATTGTAGTCTTCAGCTAATCTTAATCGTAGTCCGTCATGAACAACGTACAAATTGTTTTCGGTATCAAAGTTCTCAGGGTATAAAGAGGATTCAGGTATCATAATACTTCCAATGTAGGCATTTCAACTTTCTTTAAACGACCATTACTGAATATAACCAATAATGTAACTAAGTATTCTCCGGGCTCACTATAAATATGAGATGTTTCATGAACATTTGCGTCTTCTTGAATTTCTTTCTCTCCATCTCCAAATATCCAATTTCTTTGCACGATATCCCCATCTGTTTGATCCACAAATACAAATTCTTTAGGACTAGTTGGAGTTCCATTTAACGTCATTTGAGCAGCAGTTTTAATAGAATATGGATTTGTTAGAGATTCTATGTAGGCAAAAGGAATAGACTCATCTATGTTTACTTCGATATATTCTGTTTTTGTAGCAACTCCTTGTGCTCCCGTTGAGGTGATTACGTTAAGTTTTACCGTATACTTTCCCTCTGTTAAATATAGGTGTGTGGGGCTTCTTTCTAGGGAAGTTCCACCATCTCCAAAATCCCATAAATATCTAACAACATGTCCTGTAGAAAAGTTCTGAAATCTAACTTTTAAAGGAGGGGGACCTTTAATTGGATAAGCTCTGAATAATGGTTTTGGAGCCAAAAATCGGATTTCTTGTTTTGTTAAAATTCCATTTAATGAAGTGCTCGAAGGGTTGACTGAGGTTCCTAAATTTTCTTGCATGTTAATAATCGCATCTTTAACAGCATTATGAGCTTCGGCGGAGACGCTAATTGTTACAAATGTCTTCTGTGCATTCCAAGTATTTTGTCTTGAACCGGCAAACCCTCGTTTCAATTCTTGAAATGTATTGGCAGTTTTCTTCCCATACGTAATCAATTCGTACATGCCATCTCCATCAGGACCAGTTCCTAATCTTAACTGTCCTTTTGATGGAAACCCGGTTGTATCTTCTACAATAATTATTTTTCCATTGTATGGAAGTGTTTGTTTTAATGTTGTCTTAGCATTATTTGTGACTTCATAAAGCGTTTCTTTATCATCTAAAGCTTCAGGGTAAAGAGATAAATCTCCTGTTTCATACCCTAAATCCAATGATGAAATCTTATCTGCCATTATTGACTCCTTTATCAACACTTCCTTGTTCCATTTTTTCTAAAGCTATTGAATTTTTAATTATCATATTTTTTTGAATTTGTTGAAGCATAGAAGTGACGTGTTTTTTAACAGGGGCTTCATCATTTAATGCCATAATAGTTTTAATAAATTCGGGATCTAAAGAACTTCTCAACAATACTCTTAAATTGAATTCTTCCAATAGTTTTTCATTCCAAAATTCTACTTGAGCTTCTCTGTCATCTAAGGATTTAACTTTTTCTAGTTTTTCTAATTCCTCAAAGGCGGATACAAAAAATCTTGATTCTTCTAATGTAAACTTTATTTTTTTCTTTACGTTTTCAATGGAATTATTAAGATTGGATTTTTGTCGTTCAAGCTTTTTAATATTTATTTCAATTTCTCTTATATTTAAGTTTAAAACTTGATCTACGTCTTCTTTTTTCTCAAGAATCAATTCTTTTCTTTTAATTTGGTGTTTTTCTATCTTAATATCAAGTAGTTCAAGTTCATCTGCGGCATTTTCTAATTGTTCGATATATGAATCAACGGTCTCTTTTCTTGCTTTTAACTCTCTTATAATTTGCCATAATTGTCCTTGAATTGTTACTTCTTTGCCAATAATAAATTTTTCAATTTGAAAATAACTATGGCGTTCGGGAATTTCAATTTTTTCTAAGATAGTTTCGATTTTTTCTCTAAGCTCACTAGACATATTTTTCTCCAAGTATTAGAATGACCTTCTATTAAAGGAGTGAAAAAATGGGAAAATTAGACGAAGCAACAGCATATTTATCAGGTTCAATGGAGTATGCCCAAGATCATGGAATAGGTTGGAGAAGAAATTTCATTAATCTTTCTAATGAAGCAAAGTTGCAAATACATTATATTGATCCAACCAATAAGCCGGGAGGAAAAGATATTCAAATAGGTGAAGATAAGTTTTATCAAGAGAAACTACAGAAAAAAGGAAAATTTAAAAAACTTACAAAGTATGTCCATTCTTACAGAAGATATGATTTAAGATTTGTTGATATTTCAGACTTTTTAATTGTTTCTATCACCCCTAATATCCCACAATGGGGGACAGCAAATGAAATTTACATGGCAGAAGCACAACATAAACCTATTTTTGCGATGATTCCGGGAGGTTTATATCAAATGCCAAGATGGCTTTTAGATGTATTTGATCCAAATTATGTTTTCGAAAATGAAAAACAAGTTATCGATAAATTATTAAAATTAGATAAAGGCGAAGTCGATTTGGATCAAAAATGGGTTTTGGTAAGAAAACATATTCGTCTACAGCAAAAAGAATATAAAAAATTAAAATAATCTAATGCCAGCAATAGCTTTAAATTTTGAATGATTTTGAATAGCATCATTTGCCCAAAGTAATTTAGCAATTTCAAAATCATTCAATGATGTGCTTTCATAATTCTTCTTTATTACTGGAAAATCACCAATAGAATTAAAATGTTCTTTGTTAATCATGATTCCATTACTAGATCCATCTATAAAATTTGATTTTCCATTTATTATTGGAAATAGTATATCTTTAGAGCTTTTAATAAATAAAGACATTTTTCTTTGCAAATTGGTCTTAAGTCTACTACCAGAATACAGAATAAAACCCCACTCATTATTTAAATTTTTCATACCTGTATTGATAAGTGAAGTGATAGTATCAGACCCTTTATGAATCGAACATATTTCTTGCATGGAATTACAGTTAACTGTATTAGAAACAATTCCATAACAATTTTTTGAATTATTTGACCATAGAATAGAATCAACCGTATTTTTAAGGTCTGTTTTACTATCATTTAAACAGAGAATAATATAACCAATATCTAATTTCATACTTAAATAAACGAGACATCAAAATCTATACGAATAATATCATCTTCTGTAATAGGAGACGATAAAGCAAATGTCCCAGCCTCTGCATCTGAAGTAAATTTTAATAAAGTCCAAGGATCGTCTACTAAAACGCCCGGCACATAAATCTCGGCATCTTCATAAATCCTAACGCCATTAACATAAACTTTTAAAGAACCATCGATATATTCAGTTGAAGATGTGTTTACTTTATAATTGGTGTAATCAGAAGTAGATGTTGCATCTACCGGAGTTAATCCATAATAATGTTGATGAGCAGAAGCTGTATCGAATGCCAAATTCCATTTTATAATATTTGGAGCAACGTGTTCTATTGTTATCGAACTAGAATCAGCTAGAACGACCGTCCCAGAATTAAACTCCGTATCGTCATATGTTAAAGTTAAACTGGTAGCTTCACTAGCTATATTTTCAAGCTTTGCACGTTCTTCAGAAGTCATCCTAACATAATCATCAGTATCCTCATGTTCCTCGATACTGTGTAAAGCTTCATCAATAGCAGATGCTTTTAAATTTCCATCTGCATCTATCGATTGATTCAATCTATTAGCAACAGTGTTTTGTGTTCCAATTGCATCTCTCATTTGATAAATAAGATTATCTAACGCCATGTTGATAAGTTCTTGTCTAGTCTTTAAAGCTTTTAAAGGTAGATTATCAAACTCATAATGATATGGGTCCTCAGGCTGAAATAACGGTACATCAATTAATTCTATTCTTGGCATGCGTACTCCGAATTTTTCAAAACTCTACTTACTGTTGCTTGATTTATATTTAGCTGATCGGCTATTTGTTTTTGGAAAAGTCCTTATTTTGGTACAAATTATTCAAATCATCAAAAATTTCCAATTGAAGGTGATCTGCATCTCTTCTGTTTTACTTAAATCAGGAAATGTCACCATACTGTATAATTCACCATTTGCCATTTGTGTAGCCATTTCATTTATCGTAACGCCTACTAATTCATCAAATCTAATAACCGTTGTTACATTAACTTGTTCAGGAACAGAATTATCAATATTGGATATTACGGGCTTAGATAATCTTGTAGTTCCAAATAATCCATTTCGACTAGCATCTATGTATTTTTTAACGCCACCTAAAGTTCCGCCATCACCAAATAACATTCTTGTAATGTAAAAATTGAACTCATCTCCAATATCCCCAGCTAAAACTTTAGCTAAAGCTTGGCGACCCTTCCTAAGAATGGTATTGTTAACAGTGAAATTTTCTTTGCGACCATCTTTCCATTCGATAGAATAATCCACTATACCTTTTACTTTAAAATCTTCTTTAAAATTCATAATTCGCCTTCTTCAATATTTCCATTTGACCATTCAATAGTAAACCCAACATTCTCTAATTGCGAAACCACATCCATCGGACCATCATTATTATTAGACAAAATGCTAATAGCGGTTTCATCATCTACTTGATTATAAATTGTTTGTTCTAGAATTTCTTTTCCATTACGATCCAATTGATCAAATACATTTAATTTTATTTCTACTTCTTTTTTAGCAAAATGCAGAATATCATATTCAACAGATGTTCCTCCAGCACTTAAAGTTTTCCAATTTTGAAGCTCTCCCTCTAAATGCATGACATTTCCATTAATATAAGATATTTTATAATAGTTATCTTCTATTTTTATAAGATAATTTTCTTTAAACTGATTATCATCAGTGATAAGATTTTCATCTGCTGGCGAATTTTGTCCATTAATGATAGGAAGATCAGTTTCATGATCAGAGGATCCATTTAAAATAATACCACTGTATCCAAAATATCCAATCTTATTAATAAGTAACTTACGAACGACGATTATGTCAGCACCAGCAGCATTCCCATCAGAGTAATCAGAGATATAAATATCATTTCCTGAAAATCCAATAATTGGATAATCTTCACCGTCGTATCGGATATAATCTCCAATTTTCGCTACCTGAGAAACGTCTTCTAAAAATTCATCGTTTAAATCAATTATAGCTCTATGGTCATAAGTTAATTTTCCAGTTGAACTTGTTTCAATTTCATCATAAAGATGATTGCATAAAATATAATCAATATTGCTGGTAGGAACTGAATCTAAAGACCCATCATCTTCTAATATCAAAATGCCGTCTGGTAAAACATCTTTAATTGCAAAAAACCCATAACCATCAATGTCTAATTGCCAAGCCCCACCAGTATAATCTTCATTATTTTCAACATCCCATGTTGATTTAACCCCTAATTCTACAAAATCAACATTAGCATCAGTAAATTTAAATATTGTATCTTGCGTAATTGTGACACTAGTGTTTGTATAAGTAAAATTAGATAAGTTGAAAGTAAATTCAGTTTCGTCAATTGGTTCATCAACTGGAGCATTGATAACTGCTGTGTTTTTGTTAATTTGATCTATCTTGTAATTTCCAGCGTGATTGTGCGGTGATAAAATCTCTAAATCATGACTCCAAGGAATAACCCCGATATTATTTAATCTGGCATCTGGAGAAATTAGATAAATATAAGGATTATAAATTGTTCCAGTAAGACCAGATTCCACTGTCACTTGATCTGCTAAATCTTCTCTATCAATTTTATAACTATCTAAGAGTCCATCTTCCATTACTCTATGAAAAATTGAATTAATATTTCCCGAAACTATATTTTCTCTCCCGGCAATTAACACTAACATTTCTATTGTTTCTTCAGGAGAAGGAATAAATTCATTAAATTCTCCTGCAAAATTTATAGAATGGATAACCGCATGAAATGGAGCATATTCTTTAAAAATCTCTTGAGCTTCAGTCAGTCGTTCATTTGAAAGTTCTTCAACTGCGATATCGACAACAACCTTACTACTTAAACAACTTCCACATGGATCTTTAAATGCTCTATCAATATAACATGGGTCTGTTGAATCTCTTGTAGAACCATTATACTCTTCCATATTGTAAATGTTCTCGGAATATGGAAATTCGGTTCTAATTTGTCCAAAAATAAGAGGTTCATAAAATGGATGACGCACTGGAACAACAACGTCAAACATGACATCATCTTCTTCGATGACATGTACATTCCAATTTTTGGGAGGATATTCTTGATCTGCTTCATCTCGCAAATCAGCAAGCGGTAAAGATTGGATATAATCTTCAACTTGTTGTTCTAATTCATCAGGAATAGCCTTGTAACAATAAAGAACTCTAAGAATATCTCCTTCATATAATGTTGTTGAGTTGCTTGATAATTCATCTCCAGTCCAAGTCATGTAATAATTACAATCAACTAAATTAAATGTAACATAACTTTTATCTAATTCAATATAATTATCGCTTCCTTCTCTTCTTAAATAAAGCTTAAAATTATTTTCGTCAATTGGAGTGATAATATCTCGTTCTAGTTTAAAAGTAGGGCTGTTTTTAACCTTAAATGATTCTTGCCACGTATATGGAGAAATCACTTGCCATAATTGTTTTATTCCATCTAATCTCATTCCGGCTTGCTCATAAGCTTCTTGGAGACCAGATAGTGTTCCTTTTTTCTTGAATAAAGGAACAGCCCTTTTGATTTGTTTTCTCCATAATGTAGGATCGTTAGATTTTAATTTAATACCAAAAATATTTGATAAATAAACCAATAAAGATTGATGAACAACATTCGCATCCAACAAATCAATAATTTGATTTGCTAAATTTTCTAATGATGTAAATCCCTTGGCGATAGCTAAATTTAAATCACTTGTAATTTGCGGTGTAAGATCAGAGTCAGACAATGTTTCCTTGTACATCTCTGGCAAATATCTTTCAAGCAATGTTTCATATTTATTGGCAACAGTTTGATGTATCGGCAAAGTCGCAACAACAGCTTGATCTCCCTCCAGCGTAAAAAACACATGAGCAGCTAATGTTGCTGATGAGATATTTGGTGCCCATGTCCAACATAAGATAAAATCTCCTTCTCTGGTTTGTCCATCAGGAGTCCATTCATACACAAATTTTCCAGTTTCATCTTCTGTTTTTTCGATTAATGCATTTTCTAAATCTGTAGATAGCCAAGCTGGATTTAGAGAATTGCCTATGATTTTCTGAGGCAATCTTTCTTTGTAATAGATAGTATTGGTAATTTTTGATGATTCCAACTTCTCTCTTAACTGCTTAGCAGTAGAGATATTATCATTTGTGGGCGATTCACAAGCTAAGGCTTCTGCTTCTTCTGTAGCGGAAAGCAAATCGGATTTGTATAGGATTTTATCGTATTCACCATAATTCATCTTCTGATAATCTCTAGCAATATAGTAAATTGTTAAAGACTCTACCTTATAAGGATCAATTAAACAACCATCAACATCAGTTGTCGTAATGTTAAGTTGAATCGTGTCAGAAATTGTAGGATTTTCATCTATTGTTTTTAATGCCATAATTACTCGAAAACGAAGTTAATACTAATTGTTGATGGACGTATAATTTCATAAAATTTAGCAGAGACAGTTGTTCCAGAATTCTCTTCATTGTTAGTCTCATAATTAATTTCTACACTATTTAACTCTTTGATATCACCTAATTCTGTAATTAGGTCTATATCTCTTAAATCTTCACCATATTCCCAATTATTTAAACTAAAAAAAGAATTTACTCTTCTCAAAATCTTTTCTTCCAACTCTTCTTTAAACTTTTTGTAAAATTTATCCACAATAACGTCAACAGATACGTCTACTTCTATAATAACGCCATCTTTGATGCATAAAAAGTCAGTCAACATTTTTTTGTCATTTAACGCTTCTCTTAAAGCTGATTTAAGCTGATCATTAGCTTCTTGCAATCCATCACTATCATTTCTAGCTAATATATAAAGATCTATGATATTAGCAGCACATCCATGATTTCTTAATATAGCATTTGATTTTCCAATTTGTCCATTAAATTCAGTGGCAAATTGATCTGTTAATATTTTGTAATCATCGCCTGACACTGCTCTATCTTGTGTTCTTACATATTGTGGTAATTTTCGTTTAATATCTTCAATTCCATCCCCATCATATCCAAATTCTCCCTTTGTATAATTCGTAAATGAAACAGGGACTTTAAACTCAAACCCCGGCACAGAAAAAGAACGTTGTTCAACAACGGAACCAGTAACGATATTTCCTACAACTCCACCTCCAACTCGATATTTTACTACAATAGAAGATCCATCTGATGGAATTAATCCCGCTCTACTATTACCAAAAATTACATATCCAGTGTAATCTGCATCATGTTCCGTTCTGAATTCTCGTCTCGGTTGAGAATCTGTAAAATATTCAACTTTTTCCCACTCAATTCCATCGACAAAAACTCGAATTGAATTCCAAATTACAGGAGATGATGTTAAGGTTACAGTTTGTCCAACAGCCCCTGTGCCATTTTGACTCTGTTCAACAGTTGTTCCTTCTATGCCAATAACGCTAGTATTAATGAAGTTTCCAGAACTAATAATAATTGGTTCATCGAAAATAGGATTATTATCTACATCGGCTGGAAACAATTCTATGTTTCTTAAACCTAATTCCGTCGATATTTGTATGGATAAAGGAGTGTCGATTAATAGATCGGTAGTTAAGATATTGTTGATTGAAGCTGACCACATAGCTCTTGAAGCGATAGGAGGTAATGGCTTAAATCCAATTAACATTGATAAACGGAAAGCATTATCCAATTCAGAAACTGTGTCAATATAAATTTCATTAGCAATTTGATCCATCTTAAAAGAGAGAGTGTCAGCAATAAAAGCCCAATTCTCAATGAGCATTATAGCTAAATCGGATTCAATGAAATCACTGAAACTATCTCCAAATTTTTCTTTTACAAAATCAAGTAATCTTGCTTTCATAGACCAAAAATCTTGATTTGTGTAATTTGTGTTGATAAGATTTGGTGTTTTAACTAATTGTGATTGATCGTAAGGAGTTACGTCAATAGGACAATTTTGTAACGGCATTAATTTCCTCCAATTGGCAATTCTAATACTAATTCGTCGATTTCAGTGATATTTTCGGGATCTACAATTTTTATTTTAATACTTAAAATATGAGGGACATCATCTCCAGAATCATATATGCTCAGATCTTGAGAAGGGATATTGGCGGTTACTTCAATATTATCTACAATAATTCTGGGTTCCCATGTAGATATGCTTCTGGCAATCATTGCTTTCGCTTCAGACTCTATAATTGAGTCATTTGGTTCAAAAAATAATCTTCTTAAAGGAGTTCCAAATTCCGGGAGCATCACGCGTTCTCCCGGATTAGTTAATAATAATTGTAATAGATCTGCTTTAATTTGATCAATTCCATTCTTTTGAGCAAAAGTTCCTCTCGGAGTTTTTACTAAAGGATATTGAACTCCTAAAAATTTTTTCATTATACCTCACTTAAATCAGGACTAGAAGCTGTAACACTACCAGCCCCAGTATCAATAGTAGTTGTTTCTTCATCTTCGCTACAGGGGGCACCTTGAGCAATTGCCATTCTTGCAAAATATTCTAAACAATTATCTCCACAATCAGGAGGAGTTTGGCACGGATGATGTCCAGAAGCAAAAACCCTTTCGCTAATAGCCTTTTCTGTCCAGTGTGTAATTCCAGTCAAAGGACATTTCACAGGACATCTCGCAATAATTACAGGATACAAACAAGGTCCTTTACATTTTTTTCCGGGTTTAGGTGGACAATCACGTCCTGCCATTAACATAATTTTTTCTTCAGCAAAAAAGATATGACTTTTTCCTGTATATCTAAAATCTTGATCCTCGGTAGCAGATATTCTCATTTTCGAAACATAGGTAAATTTATTTGATGGGTTCTTCTCTTTATCACCAACATATACTAAATCCATATCGTAGGTGCTACGAACTGAATGTCCTCCAGCCCTTAAGAAAATAACTCCCGGTTCCCCTTGAGGTCTTCCTTGAAATCTCATGAAATGCGGTCCACGCTCTGTATTGGCTTTAGGATCTGCTCCGCCTCTTGCTGCTTGTGGATGAGTGATTTGAATATATTGTCTTTGAGTCTCTGTCTGTGAATTATCATCTGCCCATTTCGTCTCTAGACCATAACCTGTAATAAGTTGTGCATAGGCTTGAGTTGCTTTGGATTCGGGAACTCCCCCCTCTTTTCTTTTTGGAGAACACTGCTCATTCATGTTGTCAACTAGATGAAACTCATGTTTGCTAGTTGAAATCATATGTATTCCACGTTTTTCCCCAGCAGTACAACTTCCAGTCCCTTCAGAACCGGGAGGAGAAAAAGTATGATCGTTCATTTGGAAAAGATTACCCGTTGCTGTAAGAAGCTCTATTTTATTTTGAACCCCTCTTACTCCGCTACTTTCTTCAATGTCACTCATCTCAAATTTGTGACCAGTTGCAGACTTTTGATAAAATCTTCCTAAATATTTGTCGTTACAACCAAAATCAAAACTTCTAGTCGAACGTTCCCAACCCGGAGTACCACGAGGCTCTTCTACAGAATCATCCATAACCTGAGTATGTCCTGAAATGGAAATGATTTGCACCCCAGACTGAGGTAGATCAATTCTATTGTTTTGTGGAGTTCCCGGACCCTTCAATGGGCGACATTCATTTTCATGTTTGTAATATGGATTAGTCCCCGACTGGTTATTTGCATATTTTGTTCCTGTCGGAGTGCTAGGATGACCGCCAATAAAATTAGAATAACAATCTGCATTTCCTTCTATGGGTTTACCAAATGGATCAGTTGTATAAGCATAATTTGCAGAAGGAGCACCTGTTCTTCCTGTGGGATCTATAAAAATTTCTCCGTCACCACTTGTATATCCTTCTATCCCTTTATGTTTTGAGCACAATCCTACATCTGAACCGCTCACTCCACACGATTCATGCCCCCATTGCCCTCCATAGTGTAAATGATCATCTTTGAAAATCATAAAGTTGCCGTCGCCAGATTGAAGTTCCATTCTTTTCCAACGACGATTACATTTTGGATTACCATCCACCATCTTAAACATATGTTTTTCAGGAGTTTTAAATCCATAGATATGTGGAGGAGTAATTCTTTTTTGTTGATCAGCATCTTTGTAAAATTTTTCAATATCATCGATATCAGGACCGTTACTATTCTCAGTGTTCCATGGTGGAAAACATTGTGATTCGTCATTTTTACCTATTAAATAACCCTTTCTGTGCCCTGCATAAATAGCATTATATTCTTCACTTGGTTTTTGTGATAAGTAAGAGCCATTTGGTCCTCTATTTCTTTGCCAAGTCGTTCCGATATAATATGGAGCATCACGATTTCCATTTTCAAATAGTATAGCAACGGTACTTCCTGCAGGAGGCACCCAGCTTAGACCACAATCATCAAATCCCCCCATTGTGCTAATAGGATAAGCAAACGGCAAAGCTTTAATATTTAATTTTGGATCATGTAATCGAGGATGATAAAATCGAATTCTATTCTCTTTCCAAGGGTCTAATGTTTCTACACAGAATGCCCTAGTTAAACCTTCTAAACCTACAGTTTGTATTTTAGAGGGAAATGGAGTTTTTTTCATTCCTTGAGCATCAAATCCAAGTTGACTTGCAAAAAGCTCCAATAGTTGCAAACGATCTTCAATAGATTCGTTAATTTGTTGTGGGGCTAATGTTGTCATGAAAACCTCTTAAAGTTTAAAACCAGTAGGATCTCCTCCAAAATTATTCCCCGGTTCAAGAGAAATAGCTGGCATTGGGAGATAAATGTCTAAGGTAGTTGTAAAACTGCCTTCTTGTATTCGGTGAGAAATACTTTTGATCATCCAGCCGCGATTTGTTAATACATCATTGCAAGGATCAGGAGTGATGGTCCAATCAGGACAAGTGGTATCGGACGAGCCAGAAAAATAAAAAGGATTTATAAATATAATAGTAACATACCTGCTAATATGAGTGTAACCCATATACTCAGGATCTCCAATTATCGTTAATGTGGCTTGAATTTCTTTAAATGTTAAAGAAGCTGTCATGTCTTGAATAGCTTGTGCTCTTCCAGATTCAAAATCAGCATTTTGTTTATTGGCATCTTCTAAATTTGGATCAGGATTAATACTAGTTTCTGCTCCTGCAGATTTATAAGCTATTCCCTTCTTACTATCAGCACATGGTCGCTCACTTACTTTATTAGCGTTTTCATTAAACGCTCTACCCTTAGGCATGTTTCCGCCAGCCATACTCAATAAAGAAAAGTTTGTTTTAATACGAGGATTAAATTCAACAACTCTACTATCTTTTCCTCCATTTACATAATAACAACCAACTGTAAATTTATCAAAATTAAGTTGCTCACAAGGAGCAGGCTCATTTGATTGCCAAAAAATAATTTCATCTTTACCATCACAAGCATTATATCTTGGTTCTACAGCTTTTAAAATTGCTCCTTGTGCTGCTGCTCCGCTTTCTGCTGGGTAATCTCGAATCCAAGCCTTTGCTGTATTTAATTTATCTCTTTGGTTTCCATTCCATTTTCCAATTATTCCTTCTTCATTGGTAATTCCATTTCCGTTTCTAAACTTGATTGGAACAGGATCGTTATCGACTCCGTTATCTTTTAAAAATCTTACTTTATCAACATAAGGAGGGGTATTTCCATCAACCCCAACACCTGACATTAAAGCTTCAATAGCTTTTGTCATAGCTACACCTTTTCTTCGTCCAGATTCGTCAGTTCCGTCTTGTCCGATGATCCCATCAAATTTTGTAGCCTCAATCATGTTTCTGCCTAAATCGGCACCACTAAAATTATAGACAAATATTCCTTCACTAAATATTACATCTATGTCCATTCCATGCATTTTAAATTCTTTACAACTTTTTTGAACATCTTTTATTACTTTGCCATCACAGTCTATTCGGCACCATCCAAAACTAACATAAACTTCAGCATTAGAGCCTGCTTTTGGTCTTAAGTCAGTAATAATGTGCCGCATGAATGCAGCAAAATTACTACCACTCTGATCATGAACAGTAATGTTACATTGATAGCCGTCAGTTGTTCCATATTCAAAGCTTTTAATGACAGCGGTGTTGTCTCCAGCTTTGAATCGATTTTTTTCCATTTCATATAAAGAATCATTTCCAACAGTTATTACTTTATTGCCAATTGTAAATCGCATTTTAACCCAAGGAGAATATATTACTCCCGGATCTGGCGTTAAATCTCTGCCAAGAGGAAGTTTATATCCTCTTTCTTTTGCACATTTTATAAGTTCCATTAGATAATTGAATCCGGTAAAATTATAGTTTTTCCTGCTTTAAAATCATAAACATCTTTAATATTATTAGCTTCTAATATTTTCCACCATAACTCAGAAGCACCATAAATATCCCAAGCAACAAGATCTGGACGATATTCAGTTCCTTTTGTAATTAACATAATTCTTTCTTGTCCATTTGGAATATATTTTTGTCTCTTGTATAAATCAAAAGTTAATATCCTATTTTCTCCATAGTAAATTGGAGTTTGTGAACGATATCGACTAATGCCTTTTGTTAATCTCTGAGAGGTCGGTATTGCAGGTTCAATTAATACAGTCATGTTATCTTCCCGAAGTTACTATTCTACTTGCATATGGTAAATTTTCAGGTGAATATGCGACATACCAAGATGTATCAACATCAAATCGGTAAGGACACATAGTCGCTTTATCCCAAGCAACATCTGTAGGAAATCTTACTGAATAGTTTTGTAAAACCACACACAATGGAAATGTTCCTAATAATTGTCCCATCTTTATTTGACATACAACTGGAGGAATATAAGGAACAGATTCATTGCCCTGCCTAGGATAAACAGCACTTTGAATCCATCTTAGTTGTTTTAGATTAGTCTCAGCATCACCTTTTTTAATTATAAAAAAATGTAATTGTAGATTGATTGATCTATCTCCAGAATGGGAGAATGTGTAAAAAGGAAAACTTCTACCCATTAAAGGTATATTATTATATACAGCTTGTTTACCATCTCCCAAATCAGGTAAATTGTTTAATGTAATTTTACCAGCCTCAGGGATACTAATCCAACAATCATCGATTGGAGTTAAATCTCCATAAGGGGTTGTTGCTTTAGCCATTATACAAATCTCCCGTCAGTTAGAACATCGTTTTGTGTATTTGGTCCAGCTTGTAATCCCCAAGCACCTCTTGTCATACCTGTCGCTGCTCTTTTTAAATTGCTTCGAGAAGCAGATGTTTTTGAAAGGTACATAGGATCATTAACGAGTGTTGATGTCGAAGCTGTTGTATTTGTTCTAATTCCTCTAAGTTCGGCAATAATAGCATCTAATTTATCACTTTGTGTTTTAGTTAAATAATCGTTAACAGAACTCATATCTGGCATTGATGCCATAGTATTTTTGCCAACTCTTTGTTTTTCTAATAGAGCAGCAACTGTTTCTTCTTTATTATAAGTGTTAGAAGAAATAAATGGTTTGCTAGTTTCTTCTGTATAATCTAAACCGTTTCCGTAATTTGCAGAAGTTGTTTTACCCATTGTTTCTTGTATTAACGCATTTGTAAGAGCGTCATCAACAGATGGTTGATATTCCTGCGGTTTTTTCTCAATAGGAACAGTTATTGTTTGAGGTGGATGAACTGGTTCATCCGTCCAAATTTTGTAAAGTTCTGACAGAACTCCCGTTAACCCTCCTATTCCTCCACCAATTAATCCACCTGTACTAGCACCAACGATAGCACCGGGACCAGTTGGTGCTGTTGCAACTCCACCTATTGTTCCGCCTATTGTCGCCCCAGTTAAAGCTCCGCGAAGACCTGCCCCAAATACCCCTAAAGCTTTATCCCAATATGTCCCTTTTTCAACTCCAAGAATTGGAGAAAAGAAGTCAGATCCTACAGAAGAATCTCCTGTTAACCCTCCTAGTATACCCCCTTCGACAACTCCTCTGTTGTTTTCTTCTGCGTATGCCATCCCTGCAAGAGCATCAATCGCAATATCCAATCCGGGAACAACTCTTCCAAGAATTTTTCCTCCAGCTTTTTCTGCAATTTCTTGTGTGCCTTTCCCAAGAACTTTTTTACCAATATTATATATGCCATTCCCCGCTCCGGTAGCTAGTTGTCCCGCATTGTTAATGGCGGTTACGCCATCCGAAACTTCTTGAACCATCGTTCGTTCCTCAGGAATAGTTGGGACATCAGTTGTATTAACTCCATTAATTCCTTCAGTATTATCATTTAAATTAACTTCAGATTTAACGCCTGTGCATTTACAAATTTCTTCCCAATTTACAACGTACACAGGAATTGTTTCATTTGCATTTAATACACCTTCTTCTTCTTCTCCACTACCCATGAGTGAACTAATACCCCATGCTGTGCCTGCCCCACCAGCTATTCCTAAACCAATGTTTCTTATAGCTCTTCCTCTTGCTCCTTTTCCTCCACCTCCTCCGCCACCGAATAGATCAGTGAATTTTCTCCAATAATTTTTTTTTGGTTCAGGAGTATTTACTTTTCTTCCATTCACCTCAAGAACTTTTCCTGTGGTATCCATTGTTTTTTTACCGTCTACATCATATACTTTATTTTTACCTCCAAACCATCCACCACCCCCGCCTCCAACTTTAGGACCTTTTCCTTTTCCAAATCCAAATAAACCTTTGCCCCAACCCCATAAACCTTGCAATCCTTGAAGCCCAGACATTAACAAACCAAATTGTATTAAGAATCCGGCTAAGCTTGTAGCAATACTTCCAAATATCATCGCTGTTGGACCCCAAGAGCCAAAAAGATCTTTAAGAGCTTTTATGTGTTCTTGGAAAGTCCCATTAAGTTCTTTCATATATTGTTCCATTTTTTCATATGGATCTTGATTTGTTTTTTCTTTTGTAAGAATTCTTTGTCGAACAGATTCTAAAGCTTCATGTGCAATGTCTCTGCTAACTTGGCTTGGATCTTTCATTGTTTTTAAAAAGTCTTCTTCAGAAAATCCTTGTTCTTTAAGTAAAGCATCGAAATCGAGTCCCGCTTCATCGGCTTGCTCTCTCAAATGACCGATCATTTTATGAAAAGCTCCGTCAAAATTTTTAAACAAGCTACCAGCACCCTCTCCGTACTCTTCGTTCATACGTTTTTCAAGAGCTTTTCTTGCTTTGGCTTCATTTCCTCCGTTTTTTTCCATCTCTTCTTTGAAATAACTAAACCCAATAGATAATGTCTCTTCTTCTAAGTTTTTCTTTCTTTTTTCCAATTTGGCTATGATCGTTTGATTTGCTTTGTCTTTTTTACTTTTTTCTCTTTCCACTTCATTTTCAAGTTCTTTAACTTGTTCCTCATAAGTTTTGCTAGATTCTTCTAATGTTTTAATAATAGCAACCATTCCAATAATATCATTACCATATATTTGTCTAATAGCTGAATTTAAAGCTACTTGCGTTTGACCATCAGTCATTTCAATTGCTCTTTGAAGATTTTCTATAGAAATTGATTCTCCTAATTGAGCTTCTATGCTTTCGGTTTGATTTCTTCCTATAATGTTTTTTACATCTGCAAGCAGTGCAGATTCTGCATTTCCTTTCATTGCTTTTCTATTGGCTATTTTGTTAAAACGTCCAGCAGCTATATCAATAAATAATTCATGATTTCCTCCTGCCATTCTCGCAGCTAACGGGGCGAATTTAGAATCGCTTAATGCCGCTCCACTTACTAAATTTTCTAAAAAAACTTGTCCTTCTTCTCCAAATCCAAATCGTTGGAAATTCGCCATCATCTTCATTACAATTCCTGCAGAAGTGCTATTTAACAACCCTAGTCCACGCATTTTTTTCATAACACCTTCAGAACTTTTTAGGGCTCTTTCTAAATTAGCACCAACCAATCCTGTAGATCGAGAAATACTAATCATTTGTTTTGCGATAGAAGACATTTGATCTGTTGAGAAACCAAGTTCAGTGTGCCAGTTATTAAACATTTCATTGACGCTTTCAACTTCCATGTTCAGATAACTTGCTGTGAAAACAGAATCTTTCATCAACCGTTCTCTTCGCTTAATTAAAAATTCTTGTGCTTTTGCTAAACCTCTTTCTTTTTTGATTTTTTCAAGTGTATGTTCATCCTCTAAAGAATTACCTCTCTTTAAAGTTTCCAACCAAGCTTTTTGTATTTGATTAGGCCAAGCACCTAATTCTGCAGCAAGTTGACCAAAATTTTTATGCTCTAATTTAGTTGCCTTTTTGACTTCATCAAATTCCACTCGACTCTTTTGATAAATCAACTTATTTAATGCTCGTTCATATTCAAGAAGTTCTTTGACACCAGTGAACACATCTGTCCAATGCATTCCTGTTAATTCAATGGCATGTTTTGCTGCCGCCGCTGCAATTCCGGCTACAGCCATTCCCACTTCACCTAAGAATCGTTTGCCTCTTCCTGAATTTAAAGGACTGTCATCAGACGAGCCGCCAACGGGAGGATTAATTGTATTGCGACCTCCTCCACCACCGCCAGCATTATGCAAATTTTCCTTATAGGGTTCAGTATCTCCTGCTCCACTAGGCTTTAGTAGCCGTTTCATGGTTCTATAAAGTTGATTTTGAGCAACTTCACTGAACCGAGAAATGCCAAACCATAAACCATTTTCTCTATTTTTAAGATCGGTGTGAAATTTTTTAAAGTTTTCTAAAAGAATTTGATCGTAAGATTTATTAACCTTTGCATTTTGATCTGATGTACTCTTTTTAAATAAACCAATTTCTTGACGTAATTTAATTAACTCATCAACCCAAGAAGAAGCATTGGTAATTAAATCTCGAAGAGGCAAATCTCCAACTTTTCTTGATAATTCCTCAACAACACTCGTTAATTTTTCATAAGAATTTGTTTGTTCTTGGATTTTATTGTTGATTTGTACCGTTTGAGTCTCAGCCAGTAATTCTTGAGCAGTTATCTGAGCTTTATTGATATCAATTTTTCTACCGAAATTATCTTCCATATGTCTTTGGTTTGTATGAGTTTGCGAAAATCAAGCAGCAAGTTAAAGGAGTGAGTGTTTGCAATATTATTTATGAACCAAACCAAAAAAAAGACTTTACAAACAAAATTTATGGCATAAAATTAAAATAACTTCATGTTTTTTGCGGAGAAAATTATGTACGGCAATGAAAATCGAGACGCACAACCAATTTATGTAGTTGAAAATCCCAATCACACTGCAAATGGACCCGGAGCCGCTGGAGCACTTGGTATCATTTTTTATCTGTTCTATAAAATTATTTTTTGGTGTGTTTATTTTTGGTATTCGCCAGAATATGATGCTCTTAATAAGAACGAAAATGTTTATAAAATTTTAGTTACTGAGACAATCAAAAGAAGCATTAATGCTTCACCAGAAGATACACATCGATATCATATTTTTAATAATTATACCGATATGAGAGCTTGGATGGAAAAGACAAATTATAGTATTAGTCCAGTCAACAACTTTACTTCAACTCTTTATTCTTCAAATATGGATAAAGAATATGAATATGAGATTTCATCGAGATATGTTATTTATAAAAATAAAAAAGCTTGGATAAGAAGACAATTCATGGTAGCTGCAACTTTTGATAACGATACCACAGTAAATGTTGCTGATAAGATCATACCGAGAAAAATCTTTTTGTGGTTACTCAATGCTGATAAAGATGATATTGACGAATATGAAAATATTGAAGGGACTGAACTATATAGCACCTTTTTTAATAATGCAATTGAAAAACAATCAAGTTGGGGGTGGTTTGTTTATTCTCAACTTAATCTTTATCGTTGGTGGAACGAATGGCTGGATTAAACTTCCGGTTTTGTTAAACCACGATCAAATCCTCCTTGGATAGCATTTTGAATTCCAGAAACCTTTGTATCTAATTCTCTTTGTTGATTTTTTAACAAAGTGCTTCTGTACTCTTCGTAAGTTGTCAATTGTTCAGCTTTAGCTTGCAATTTCGCCTGAATTTGCGATTGAATTTGTTGTTGTAAAGCCTGCAGTTCACTCTCAGAGAAAGAACGCACAATCCCTAATACCTTTACAAGCCATTCACAATCCATCATTTTAACTTGTTTCATTCCTTTTCTATAATAAACCCTAAAAGCATTTGCGATATACTTGTCTGGTTTAATTGTTCTGTAAGAGAAACCTGTATTACTACAATGCGATTGCAAGGTTTGTTTGATATAAGGGAAAGTAAGATAGTGTAGATTTACTCCACGAAGGATATTAGCCCAAACGTCAGTAACAATTACCATTGGATAAGGATCATGTATCACATATGGTTCTTTTGCTAAACTAACAGGATAACTAAAAGATATTAAGGAACCTCTTGATACTTTATTATTTAAATTTGGTCCTCGTTGATTAGCCCCTACACTACTAAATGGATTAAATTCTTGAAATAACCCAGCCATTAGATTCTCCAATCAGCAAATGGAAATTTCTTTTGCTGATAATATGGATTCATCTTCTCTTTTTCTTGATCGGCTATTTGATTCTTGGCAATATTATTTGCCCCAAAATTATATTGATTTATCCCTATCTTATTTGCTTGACTGGGCAATAGAGGTTGTTGAACTGCAAAAGGTTCCATTCCTCCATTTTTTAACGCTCCTATCGTGTATTCTTTTGAAATACCTAAAGAATGAATCCATATATCAAAAACAACATTGTCAATTTTGTCTTCATCAACTCCATTTTCACTATAAATAATATCCAACAATCCTTCTGCAATTATTTTAAAATCTTTTGGAGTTCCCGTCCAAGTCTCAACTGCATTTTTACGAACAGCTTTCCAGCCATAAACTTTCATGCCATAAGCCCGAGCATCCGCTCTTCCAGAAATTACTTGCAGTTTTTGTAAAGGAATGGAATGTTCTTCGTCAGCTAGAAAATCAAGTAATTTTTCTGAATCAACATATTCTCCGTCGTCTTCAAATCCAACTTCGCTTGCTACTTCCCGAGCCACCATGTCAATGATATAACCTTCATGTCCAATATCTCCAATGCTAGAGTCGCAATAATGAGTGGATCCATTATCATCAATCCAATATTCTCCTCGGATTTCAACTTCTATTTCTTCATCATCGTTAAATTCGAACCAAGTTTTAAATCTCATTTTAATTTTTCCCGAGTACAAACGAGCTATAATCAGTTCCTGTTGATTTAATAACTACTGCTCCAGCTTCATCTCCTCTTGCATGTTGTTCTGCTTCTTTGCTTTTAATAAAAAAGCTTCCAATCTCTTTTGCTAAAAACTCGATAACAGCACCGCCCGCAACTTCTTCGTTAATCCCTTCGTCTCCAACTAAATCTTGAAACATTTTCTCTATATTTAAAGGATAAGCTTTACCATAAGGATGAGTTTTTGCTTCTTTTTGTACTCGATAAGCAAAATTGTCCCCAACTTTGTATATTCTTATTCCACCAAAACTTGTATTTTTAGCAGGATTTGGACAATAAATGTAAGGATCGTCATCGTCAGAGTTTTCTAAAAAACTCTCTGTATTGAAATGTTTTAATTCCAACATTTGTTTGATAAGACCCAGTTGCTTCAATGAATCTCTTTGTTTCTTATCTAAGAATTCAGAAAATGTTCTTTTCAAATTATCCTCCAATTAACAATTTTTTAATATGATTTCAGGGCTAGAAGGAATACATCTTCTAATTCTTTGGATATCAGCAGGATTACCTTGATATGGTGTTTCTTGAATTAACATCCCCTGCAATGACATAGATGCTTCTTTGACCAAACTAAGTTGTGCAACTAAATAAAGCACGCCATCTTTATGACGAATAAATTCAATTTCTTCAACTCTTGGGTTTCCTTGAGAGTCTGTTTCATTGCTCTCTTTGATATAATAAATGCTTAAATTTGGAATAGGGATGATTGAACCATTTTCATTTATGAATGCTTCTTTTGTATCAGAATTCTTACATCGTACAATTAATTTTCCATCTAAATATGCATTTTTAAGTGATGTTCCAAAATCCCAACCTAAATGTTGAACAGTTCCATCAGAACTTACAACATTAATAATGAAAGAACGTTGTCTGAATTGCTCTGCTATTGATTCTATTACAACTCTTCTTCTTAAAACATCTTTTTCTTCAGGACTTCCATTTTCTAGACGATTGATTTCAGCATCTTGTAAATATCGACTAGGATCATCTTCTTTCAGAAACCATCTTCCAATATTAACATTGCCCCATTTGGACAAAAATCTAGTAGAGACTCTAAGTGAATAATCGCTTTCTTGAAAAATTAAATCTTCATTCACGCCCCCATTTCCAACTTGAACACTTCCAGTTAAAGCGGCTATTAATTTTCTATGTTGATCACCTTTACTATCTCCTAATCCAGATAATTTAATATAAACTTCATTTAATAAAGGGCTATGATCTAATACTTGGGTGATATGTCCTAACAAAGATGTAGAAGGATTTGTTCTATCTAAATCTTTTTTAAGAAGTCTTCTGATTTCAGTTGAAGCATTAAATAAATTAGAATTTTGTCTTAAAAAGTTGATTTGTAAATTATCATTTACAAATTTTTCATCAATTTCATCTAAATCTCTATCTCTTACTTCTTTAATCATGGAAATCAATTTCTGATAATCACCTTTGATGGATTCATTAATGTACTTAATTTTCCATGTTTCGAAATCATCTTCTTCTTTTTCTTCGGGCATATCAGGAAACTGAGGATCATCACTGATGTCATCTAAATCTTCTCCGGCAGTGTGTGTAGGAGGTCCACCTTGCTCAGGTTGAGCAATTTGATCCCCTGTTCCCATAGGATCTTGAGGCATGCCCGGTTGAGAAGTAGGGACGCCCATACCCATCCCCATATTTTGAGTTCCAGCCGCACCGGATGGCATATCAAATTCAACCAACCAATCATCGACATTTATTTTATTTACCATCTTTTTTTCCTATCTTTTTTTCAATTTGTTGCAAGAATTTTCTCTTGTCGTCAAAAACAATTTTGTTGTTTTGCTGTGCAGCTAAATATCGAGGGTATGTATCTTTTTCTTTAAGTTTTATACGAGTTTGAAGATCTGCTATTTTAGTCATTTTATCAGAGATGTCAGTTTTTATTTTAAGTAAATTAACAATAGCTTCTTTTGTTGCACTGCTGCTTTCACCATCATTCATTACCATATTTAAAAAATCCATCAAAATATCTTCTGTTTGCCCACGATCATTTCGGCAATTTGTAAGTATCTCATCATAAAGACCTAGTAAAGCTTGATCTTCAACAATGCAATCATTTTCTTTCGAAAGACTTACTTCCATTTTAGTCGGAACCAACTCTTCAATTTCTATTTCGTTTTCTTCTAAAAGATTGATTTCTTCCGCTAAATCATCTAATTCTTCAATATCAGTTTTCTCTTCCATAGTCATATATATGAATAACTTAAACTATATTTAAGGCTTAAATATGGAAGATCTTCCAACAAAATTATTATCTCAAGCAACAGATAATATTCAAAAATTGTTTGATATCACAACTCGAATTGATGAAAAGGTGAAAAGTGCAATTGAATACTCGGTTAATTTAGAAATAAAAATGCAAAAATTTGCAGAAGTGATAGCACTCCTAAAAGAAGCTAATGCTATACTTGATTTTCAACATATTCCTAGTAAATTAGAGAATATTGAATTAACAATTGTGCAAATGCAAAATAAAATCTCTCATATAGAGAAAACTTCAGAAGGATTTAAAAGTAAGTGGGATACAGCAGTCAAATTCTTAGTTCAGATAATTTGGCTTGTTGTTGGGGCTTGGATTTTATTTAAATTAGGACTAGGTCCTCCTAATTTACCTTAAATGCCTCTAAATAAGATAACTAAATTTCGGAGATGTTATGAAAAACTTTCAACAATATGCCCAATTAAGAGAATCAGAAGAGAATAAAAACCCTTCAGAGAAGAAAACTCTTAATGCTAAAATTACTCTAGGAGACGGAAATGATTATGAACCATTTTTCGTTAGTGATGATCCTAGTAGTGAACACTATGGAAAAAATAAAGGTTTGGCACCAGTTATTAGAGCTTTCAAAAAAGGGGCAAATTGGGGATGGAGCAAAGATCCCAAAGATGGATCTGACAAACCTGTTAAAATTGGATCCAAAAAACTTTACCTAACAGGTGGAGCAGTTCGAGATCACCTTGCTGGTCGTACCCCACGCAATATCGAACTCGCTACAGATGCCTCTCCAGATGAAATTTTTCATATCTTAAAACAAAACGAATTTTCATTCGTAGATTCCGATAAATCTAATAAAGGACAAACTTTTTCAATTAAAACAAAAGATAAAAATGGTAGACCTTTTTCGTATAATATCAATGTTGATGGTAATGTTTATGAACTTGAAGTCTTTACTAAAACTCCCAAAGGGGCTGAAGAACCAGAACCCGGAACACACGCAGATGATGCCTCAGGAAGAGATTTTACATTAAACGCTATGTCGATTCTTCTTTCTAGCGATAATGGTCCTAATAAAGAACTTAATGATTTTTATGGCGGACTTCATCATATGGCAAGTAAAAAAATACAACCCATTGGCGACATGAAAGATTCTTTTTCAAAAGATCCTAAGAAAATTGTTCGTTTTGCCAGAATGGTTGGAAATTATGGAGATATTGACGGCATTTCAGATGATGAAAAAAATACAATCAAAAGTATGATTACCCTTCTGAAAAAATTAAAGCCAGAAGAGATCACAGATGAATTTAAAAAAGGTATTAAAAAAGATGATGTGGATTCTAGAAAATACCTCAAAACCTTTGGAGATCTTGGTTTATTAAACTTTGTATTCCCAGAACAGAATGTAGGAGAATCTTTTCCTAAAGAACTCTCTGAATTGGGAGATAAAGATATGTCTATTGCTTATTGCCTTAGAAATAATTCCCCAGAAAAACTTCAAAATTTAAACTTAGATCCCTCAGACACAAATAAAATTGTCTTACTTGTTCGCTCCTTGGGATTTGATGAAAATGTTAATCAACAAGAACTTCAAAATCTAGTCACGGATTACCTTAAATCAGGAATTTCTGCTAGAAAATTAAAAGAATGGATTACAACATTCGGAAAAGCAAAAGAACATGTAGTCGAAGCTTTTGTACAATATGCTCGTTCTCCCAGAGTTAGAGTTTATATTAACTCCAGTGAAGGAGAAAAAGTTAATGAAAACTTTAAAGATCTATTCGATCCATTCACAAATCAGCCAATTGATTTAAATTTAATCGAAGAAAGAAAAAAAGAAATTGAATACAAAAATTTCTTAAAGCAGTTGAAAGGATAAAATGTTAAACGAAGAAGTGTTAAAGTTTAAAGTAGTCTCCGCTAATGAAAATAGTTTTTGTGATAAGATCGTTATTTCTTACGGAGAACACAAAACAGAAGTTAGCATGGCTATAACAGACTTAAAAGACTGTAATGGTTTGTGTGCAACCGATGAAATCGCTGTTGAATTAATTAAAGAATTGGAATTTGGGCACAATAGAAGTTTGTTTTGTCTTTTTGATAAGATAACACCAGAACTTTTGGAAAATTTCAAAATTTACAAGTTGACCAATAAGGACAAAACAAATATTTGGCTTCTTTGCAATGCTCTTCGTGGCAAACATGAATGTGTTAGAAAAAACCCTTGACAAGTCTGTACAGATTTGAAATAATAATTTGAAATTATATCAAGGAAAAATAAATGAAATTAGATATATTTGATTTCGACGGTACTCTTGCATTTACACCAGAAAATACGCCAGAAAACGTTCAGAAATATGAAAAATATTTTGGCATTCCTTGGCTGGTTAATAAAGAACAATCCGTCCATCTAAGCCAAAAATTGGGCGTCCATGTCCCCATCAGACGCGGTTGGTGGGGTCGAGAAGAAACCCTTATGCCCCCACTTGTACCAAATCCAGCCCCTAAAGAACTTTTTAATCAAAAAATTGTAGATCGATTTTTAGATTCTAAAAAAGATAAAGAAACTACAACCCTTATCCTAACAGGGAGACATTTTAAACTTAAAAATCAAATACTTAGAATTCTAAGCGATGGAGAATTGATTGAAGTTAAAAAAACTAAGATTAACTCGGAAATTTTTTATCACTCTCAAGATCCAAATGTCACCTTCTATTGTCTAGGAGAAAAAGGTCCTTTTTCATCAACAAATATCCCGTCAGAAACCTTCCCTTGGAAAGCTTGGATTATAGATCAATATCTTAATAATTATGATTTTGACGTTGTGGAAATTTGGGAAGATAGAGAAGAACATGTTCAAAAATTTCAAGAACTTAAAAACTCTTATCCACAAATGTTTAATGTTAATCATGTCGTATCTCATTGATAATAAACCATTTATAAAAAATGATTTTATTATTTCATAATATGCGTAGATAAATGTATGAAATCATATAGAGCAGTAGTACAGGTCCTTAAAAAACATTGTCCTACTGATCTACCAGTTAAAGTAAGACGAATGAAAATTCCTAATGATCGCTTTGGGGATTGTGATAAAGGAGATGGATACTATATCATTCGTATCTCAAAAGCTCTCAAAGAACAACAAGCTATTTTTATTTTACTTCATGAATGGAGTCATGCACTTTGTTGGAATAAATGTATAGCTAATGGTCACAAAGACGATGATCATTGTGACTTCTGGGGCAAAGCATATAGTAAAGTTTATCGTGTTTACCTTAAAAAATACATAGAAAGTTAATAAATGAAGACAATTTTGAAGATTGATCCTAAAATTTACACTAAAAAAGTTGAAGAATTATTTCACTCCCCTAAAATTGTAAGAGTTACTGAATTTGATGAAAAAAGCTTAGACCATTTCGCTGAAGATATGGACGAAGCTCAAAATACAGGACAACCCGTAATTCCTGTGGTTATCGATTCCTATGGAGGACAAGCATACGCACTGACAGGAATGCTTTCTATTATGGATAGCTGCAAAATTCCTATCGCTACAATTTGTCAATCTAAAGCTATGAGTTGTGGAGCAATTCTATTTGCTTACGGCACCGAAGGTTATCGATTTATGGACCCTTACGCAACATTAATGATTCATGATGTTGCAGCTATGAGTTTTGGAAAAGTTGAAGAATTAAAATCCGCAACAAAACAATGTGACCTATTGAATAATTTAGTCTATGCAAGAATGGCTAAAAATATCGGAAAAGAAGAAGATTATATTCTTAAGTTGATTACCCAAAATAAACATGCTGATTTATATCTCTCCGCTAAAGAAGCAAAAAAACATAATTTGGCAAATCATCTTAGAATTCCTGAATTCGAAATTGAAATGAAGCTGAATATTAATTTTAAATAACTATCTATTTTATGAACTTTAAACAATTTCTTGAAATAGATAGAAGTCCAGTAACTGCATATTTCCTCTTAGTAAAAACAGGAAATATGTGGAGCGTGTATTTAGAAGACGCACTTGGAGAAACAAAGTTTCTTTTTAATAAAATGGCAAGCTTTCCATCAATTATGAATGAACTCTCCGCATGGGCAGAATCTAATCACTATGACTCATTCAATTATCGTATAGAAGGTGGGATTGATTAAAGGAGCTTTATCTATGAAAACTAAAAAAGCTTTGTAGTTTGAAGAAATTTCTCTTTGTAATTCTTCATCATATACCTCAAATCGCTCTCCAATTTCATTAACAATAGCAAATGCTCCTTTACTATGAAAATAATCTACTTCATAGCCCCATCTTGGAGGGGCAGTTCGCCCATGTAATTGGTAATAGGTGTAACCAGCCAAAGCTCCCATCTCTGATAACACCCTCTTATAATCATCAACATTAGAAGCATTTTTTCTTGTGTATCCCCAAGGATAAAAATAAAGTTTTCCATAATTATGACAACTCATCACGGCGTTGAATTTATGCAAATCATAAAACGATTTCATTGCCTTCACAGCAGCAATACTATCAGGATTTTCCGTCATGTTAGGACCATTCCAATTACGGTTAGGATCTAAATTTAATACATGCCGACTATTGTTAATGTAACCCTCAGGAGAAACAACAGGAACATAATAAAGATCTCGTGTTCTTAACAAGTCAGTTACTCGATTGTCCGACATGTAGTTCTTGAGAATCTCATTGATGCAACCTAACGAAGTCATTGTACATAATTTCTCATTCCCATGAATGGTAGCCATAATTAAAACTTTAGGACCTGTCTTTTTACCAATTCTAATATATTTGATAGGATGATTTTCATGAGATTTTCCAACTTCGCCAACTTCCGTAATTTCAGGAGCCTCAGCGTGCCATTGATCAACTACCTTGTAAATTTCATCTAATGAAATTGCTCTCGAAGGAATACTCACAGTAATGTTAGGTTTTTGCTCTTCCTTTTTAACATCAGGAACTTCTAAAATTTCATTTTTGACATCTTGAAATTCTGGAGCAATTGTTTGATTACGTTGATATAATCCATAAATGTTGATTAAACATAACACTAAAAAGATTGGAATTAGAATATTTTTCATATAAAACCTCTAACCTATCTACTCTTTTAAATTCATCTTTAAAAGGAGAATTTATGGGATTTTTAGATAAATACGAATTTCCAAATAATGCAATTTACAATTTAAAAACCAAGGATGGCGGCTCAAAATGCTCAGGAATAGCTAAAATTGATGTAAAACAAATTGAAAAATTGGACGAAGTAGAAGACAAAATTTATTTTGAGAAAAAATATGCAGTTGCCAATTGATGATCTTAATGAAGCATTTCAAAATTATCAAGAAGATCAAATTGATCAAGAATTTATTCCTTTTATAAAAAGAATAAATCAACTTGGATTTGTTGTTTCTTGTCAGTGCTGTACAAGTCATATGACTTCCCCAGAAGGAAATTGGGGCTATCTATCCCTCTACATAAACCCAAAATTTATTCCAATTTTTACACATGAACCTGATTGGTTATTTAAATCCCGTAGTAAAACTTGGTACACAGACACAATCCAACCCACTTTAACACCAAATGGCTCATTGATGATCGTTTTTGCTTGGAAGGCAGAACACTGGCCAACACCAGCTATCGAAATTACAAACCAACTCGAATCCCTGAAAGGAAAATATGAATAAAACGGTACTCCTCATCATTTTTTGCTTTACTTTTTTTGCCTTTGCTGCAGAATATAAACCAAATGGACCTCCATTGCATGTCTGTGTCGGAGCAGTACCTCTGGAACCAAATACCGATAAACTTCCACAAAATTATTACATGGAAACTAAATGGGATAAAAATCACTCCTTTCATGTTTTAGCAACTACCGAAAAAGAGTTTAATGAAGGATTAAAATACCTTCATGAAGAAAATGCCAAAAATTTGAAATTTAAAGAAAAAACACTTCATATTTTCTTTTATCATGGCAAAATACCAGAACGAGTTGCAAAATTCGGAATCGCTCCACAAGACGTTCAAGTGTTTGGAATTGAAAGACAATACATTAAAGGAAAAGATTTTGATCAAGTTGATGTTCATGTCCTTTCGCAAGATGTCGGAATAGAACGCTCAAGACCCGAACATACACCCGGAATTTATTATTCAATTCCATTCTCAAAACTCGATACAGAATTTGACGGGACTCCACCAATTACAAAAAATACCGTTTTTATTTTACATGAATTACAAGTGATAAATCATAACCATGACCCTAAGAAAACTAATTAACGATCCAATTTTTATACTAATCACTGCAAATTTCTTTCTAAGTTTGTTGGCAAACTTAATCACAGATTTCTCAGGCATAAAAATGCATTTCGGATTAGGGACAATTGCTGGAGCAATCTCTTATCATCAAATTTTAAGATGGAATAAGGAAAATAGCCAATGAAAAATGTGGACGATGCTAATTTAACCTTTGAAGTTTTAACAAGAATTATTGAAGGCGTTAAATATCCGAGACCAAAAAGAGATATGTATCTTGAAGTTAATTATGGTTCTCACTCCGAACTAAAATGTCCTTCTAAAAAAGAAATTAAAAAAGCTATACAAGAACATGTTGAAGGAATTTGTAAAGGGGAAATAATCTATGATCATCCGGGATATATGTATGATGTAAGACATTGTGCAATATGTGGAAAGATTTTAGGGTGCATTTAAAATGATTTTAGCATATCCAGAACTTGAAAAAATTACACCTTTTTACACGGGACCATTTTCAAATTGGCATCCTTCAAAGTTCAAAGTTGCAAGCATTGAATTTTCCTGCGTCGAACAATATATGATGTTTATGAAAGCAATGTTGTTCGAAGATCGTGAGACCGCAGAAAAAATTATGAAAACAACTTCTCCAAGAGAACAAAAAGCCCTTGGTAGAACTGTTAAAAACTTTTCCACTCCACGATGGAATGCAGTCGCAAAACATACCGTCTTTGTAGGAATAGATCAAAAATTTAAAACTAATCCAGATCTGTTGGCGGAACTTGAAAAAACAAAAGGCACACTCCTCGTGGAAGCAAGCCCCACAGATTGTATTTGGGGCGTTGGACTTGAAAAAGAAGATAAAAATATTTATGATAAATCGAAATGGCGAGGTACTAATTGGTTGGGAGAAGTCCTCACCGATGTTCGCATAGGCATCTTTGGAGAATAAAATTAATGATTGCAAAACAAGACTCAATTAAAAGTCAAAGTGAATGGTGGAATGCACTTGATAAAAATTGGGAAGAAATCAAGACGATCATCTATCACTTTTTGCCAGTAAATGAAAAAAGAAACTTTCATAATGAAGATGATTCTCTCACTATGGCAGAAGTGATTGAACAACTTAAACAAAATAAACAAGCAGAACTCGCCATTTATCTTAATGAAACTTGGGCTGTCGCCCCTGATAATCCAGAAATTCATGAATTCCCAAAATGGCTTACCCTTTGTGAACTATGTTCCGAATCACATTATCTTTATGAAGAAGAACATGAAAAATCATGACTTCGGATCGCCTATCCCCAATACACTTATGAACCTAATAACATGAAACAAAATCCAACCAAAGATGAATTACTGCATCTATTAAAATGGTTTAGAAAATGGGTCAATAACGACAGATTTATGGACGAAGTCTACGAATGCACAACAGAAGCAATTCGCATCCAAGAACTATGCGAAGAAACTGACACAAATGATGAATAAATCTAAAGATGATGCTCGCTTCCAAGGCGGTATGCTCGCCATCTGCCTCATTCCCTTTTTTATAATCGGATTCGCATTCATTGAAGGATGTGAACCGCCACCATCCAATCGAAATCAAAATGGATGGATCTCCGTCAATGGACGAGATTATCCTATCCCAGATGGATCTTTTTCACTCACTGTTCAAAATGGACAAGTTCAGATTCAGCCAGAACAAAAACCACGCGAACAATTCCTCACAAAAGTTATCGATGTTGATTTTGTTGCTCGACATCACGCAATGTATCCACGAACCGAAGCTCTGATCAGAATCATTACATGCGAATACGAAAATTCCAAACATTATGTCCTTACACACGGTCCATTTAAAGAAGTTCCTTGCCCTAATGAAGAATGGCTCGTTCATCTTGGAGATAATGGAGAAGTCGTCTTCGATTCTTTAGCCCAATGATTAATCCCATCAATAACTCAATCGAACCCCCCATTCAAAGGTTCCTCATTGCCATCAACCCCAATGGGAACGCTATGATTCTAGCCTCCGAAGGGGAAATCATAAGCGAAGTAAGAACTTATAACGGGGATTACGAATTACCAGTTCCAGTCAATTTAGATGTTCCAGAAGGCTTCCTAATCTGGGAAGGAACTGTTCGCTTCTTTACAGATGGAGAAGAACAATGGAACGGCAACTGGAGATACGCTGATTATGACGAAATAGAACATTGGAGTTCTTTCAGAAATCTTCTTCCAGATACATTCGAAAAAGCTATCAATTATCTTAATCTTAAAGATAAAATCGTCTCGATGTCAGAATTGGTACAACAATTCTTTGGAAGTTCTCCCACTCTCGAATATGAGAAATCTTTTCCTCCTCAAATAATCTTTAATATTTTAATAGATGTTAAAGATTTTGGAGAAGAAGATAATGATGCAATTAAAAAAATTGTTGATCTCCAATCAGAATGGTATAGAACTGTTATTGAAACGTTCCCTGATATCATCAGCGGAATCTCTCTAAATGTTGATTTTAAGGAATAAAAATGTTTAAAAAAGGACAAAAGGTTGTAAAGATCATTTCTATTGGCGGAGTCGAAACCGCTTCAATTCGTGAAATTCAAAAAGTAGATAAAAAGAAAGGATTCGCCTATCTTGATTTAGATGATGTTGCTGATGACGGACAAAACACCTATCGATTAAATGATGGGACAGCAAACGTCTGCTGGATTCCCGGATGTAAACACCGAATTATTGAACTTGAGACCTGAAAAACATGAAAACAGACAGATTATCTATCGACGAACTTATAAATCGTCTTCCACCTGAAGGTTGGGAAAAACAGGTGAAAGAAAAAATTGTAATTTCAGATGCCGACCAAAGACTTGATAAAATTGATGTTACGTCAATTTTATTCATCAAAATTGACCAGTAATTATCAATTTTAACTTTACAAACAAAAATTTTGCAATAAAATACTCATGTACAGTCGTAACTAAACCAACCAAGGAGAAAATCATGACCTAGAACCACCCTTACATTTATGTCTTTGTTCGCACCGACTTGTCGCATCCTCAGCAAATTGTGCAAGCTAACCATGCTGTGATTGAGGCGACTAAAGCATTCAAGTTCGAATGCCTCGATAATCACCCTTCTGTGATTATCCTCTCTGCTAAAAATGAAATACGTCTGAAAAAAGTTCAGACTTACCTCTCTGAGAACAATATCCAATTTCGTTCATTTCAAGAACCGGATATTGGAAATCAACTTACGGCTCTCGCTACAGAACCGATTTTCTCAGATCGACGGCACCTCTTTCAAAAATACCAACTCGTCAAAGAACCTGAACGTCCCGTTCATCTTACTCGATACGTCTATCAGTATCCTGATGGCTCTTATTATCGTTGGTTTGGCGATTGCTATCGTTACGAACATAAAGTCGCAAATATCAACGATGCGAACTTTCATGATTCTGATAGTTATTCATGGCGTCAATCCGGTGGAAAAGTTCTAGAAATCTCTTTGACAGGAAGCGTTAAAACGCTGAAAGGAGATGTTCAATGAACTTTAATGATATGGTCGCCGCTATGCTCAAAACACAACAAACACAAGGACAATCTGTCTATCAACACGGATTATCCGTCCAACAACACTTTCATGAACTTGTTAATAACCCGAAACTTCCCAACTGGTTTAATCAATATAAAACAGAACTGTTAAATAACCTTTATCCCTTAGAAACGATTAACCTTTACCTTCTTTATCATGATTGCGGTAAATCGTTCTGTCAAACTATCGATGAATTAGGAAAAAGACATTTTCCTAATCATGCTCAAGTTTCAAAAGAAACTTGGCTTAAAGTTAATGGCGATCCTATAATCGCCAACTTAATAGGATGGGATATGGTCATTCATACAGCTTCTGCTCAAGAAATTGACCAGTACCTCCAAATATGGGCTCCACAAGACGCCTGTACGCTTCTCCTCGCCGCTTTAGCAGAATTGCATAGTAATGCCAAACTCTTCGGTGGAAGCGATACCACGAGCTTTAAATCGAAGTTTAAACAAATAGAACGCCGTGGAAACCAAATTTGTAAATTTTTATTTAAGGAGAATCATGTACCTGCTCATCGCCTATAAACCCTCAGGAGCTAATTATTGCCGAAGTTGTCTCATGGAATCTTGGGACAGTAGATTCGAAATGTTTAATCACCTTGATGCTCAAACCCTCAAAGATAAATTAACACATTTTATTATTAATAATTTAACAAGTCAACTCTATGGTTCTTATGAATTTACCGTTTATAGAAATGGAATTTGTATCTATGATGAAATTAATGGAGGTTCTTGGGATGGATCCCAACGTGGAAATCATCTTGAATACAATTCAAATGAATACTTTGAATTCGAAACAAAAGATGAACAAGAGCAAAAAGAAGCAAATGAAGAATTTATGCCAATTTTAAAGGAAGCTCAAGAATCAGCTAAACAATTTATTAATCAGCAAAAAGAATTGGAATTAAAACAAAAAGCTCTTGAAGTCGAAGCCGAAAAACTCAAAGAACAAGAAAATCGTAAAAAACAATACGAACAATTAAAAAAGGAGTTTGAAAATGTGGATGGGTAGCTTTATACATGACGGAACTTTTGTACCTGAAGATATCTTAAAAAAATATCCTGCTATTGGTGTCTTAGCCTCAAAGTTCAGCAATTTCCAAAATGGAATCTATCGGGGAGAATGGAATCAAAACCTCCCTATCAATGCCGGGGAATTGAGAGATGCACTCGCAGAAATCGGAAAACTTATAAAGGAGAAACATGAAATCTAAAAGACTTATCGAACTATTGCAAGAAATAGATCCTTCTGGAGAAACAGAAGTTTGTATCGGAAATGTTGATATTGATTGTATTGTCAATATGCCAGCATATTGGGACGGATCACTTCAAGTCCTCCAACGAAACGAAAATGACGATATCATCGGAGCAAAATATGTGAGAACAGGAGAAAAACTCCAAATCTACCCGCTTTCCATCTCAGATGCCATCGATGGAAGAAAAGAATTTAAAGTCGATTATTCTGAACTCGATCCCAAAAGAGCAGAAGCCACCAAAAAAGCTCATGAAGATATTAAAGATTGGCATGAGAGATTGCATGTCGAATTAGAACTTAATCAATTCACAGATTGGGTAAAATCTAAAATTGATGTCGAAGAAGATCTTGAATGCATTCATGCAACTATCAAAAATTTCTTTAAAAAACATGTCTCACCTAAAGATTATATCAAAATTCCTTTAGGACAAAGTTATGAGTCTGCAAGGAAATTACAATGGGAACAAAAATATCAAGTCGATTTTATCGAAGGCTTTTTTAATATAAAGGAGAAATCATGAACGAAAACATTAACTCTTGGGAATTTGACCAATGGGGTATCAAAAACGGAAAAATAGATGAAACTAAAAGCTGGATAGAAATTAAAGAAACTGATGAAGGTCAAAAACTCACAGTCTACACCAATCAAAAAGAAAGCTTCTCAATAGAAGCACTTTTTGATCAATGGGGAATCTGGTTCGTTTTGAAAATTGATGATAAAACTCATACAATCGCACACGAATGCGGAACAAAACCGTTTCTTGATGCACTTATCGAGTCTCTCAACAAATTCAAAGAAACTTGCGATTGTTGATTTACAACATGGGTTTTTGACATAAAATGATCTTGTGATGTCGCACTCTGGAGTGCGTGAAACCCCAATTATAAAAGGATCATTTTATGTATGCCCTCTTGTTTCTTGCCCTCTGTACCACAGAGAGGTTCAACTTCTCCCCGGAAATCGAGCATGTCATCCATGCCGATGTTCAAGAGAAAATCTACGTCGATGCCAAAACTGATGGAGAAATTTTCAAAGCCCCTGTCGTTAATGGATTCATTCCCACTATCTCTCAAGAAAAAGATGATCAAGGGAATGTCATCCGCCGCGATTTCTATTACGACCAGAAAATTCTATACAATGGACAAAAACTTCTTGACTTTAACCCAAAAATCAAGGAAATTATTAAACCAGCAGCTATCGGTGATCCTAATTTCACACCAACTATCGTAGAAACAAAGCTTGCTGCACCTCCAGAAGAAAAACCAGTTCCAATCCCAGCTAAAACGGAACTTCCACAAGTAGACGAAACCGAACTCTTCAAAGATGTTCCGCCGCCAACTGAATTACCTCCAGAAGTTAAAACCGTAATTTCTCCAGAAGTCAAAACAATCAAACCAGTTGTAGCAAAAACTGTCGCTAAAACAGATGCCTGTGGATGTCAACCTGCCCATTATCAATATTATCATCCTAAAAAACCTTGGAAAAAGAGACATCGACGATGAGTTATTGGATCTCCTACAAACCTCGCAGGAGCGATTATGTTTGACGACAAAGCGTAACAGAACTGGTCTCCTTGAGAGATAAGCTAGATGAACTAATCATCGCAGAAAAGGAAGGTTTCAGTGACGCAAAACTTAAAAACAAAGATGTCGCCATAATCGTGCAGGCATTGATCGAAGAAAAGAAGAAAGTGGAGAAGGTATACAGAGACACCCTGCAGATTGGGCGAACTCTTTCATCTGTTGTTGGTAGACTCGATTCATTAAAAGCTAGAGGAATTTGGTAGATCCTGCCAAATCATTATTCAGAATCTTATCCGAAGACTCTTAGCAATTTACTATTATAAGGAATAACAAATGATTACCAAAGTTTTTAAATCAGGTGCGAGACGGTATGTTTGTGTTAATCGAGAAGCAATTTCTTACAACCTTAAACATCGTCGCAAGTTCCCAACTTGTATTATTGTTGATGAACATGGAGCAAAACATGAGTTCCACTCAGTAGCAATGGATGCAGGCTTACTGAAGTTCGATCCACAAGCAAATGTTTCAGGTGCAAAAGTGTTCGTTGAAACATTTAACGAAATTCAAGGACACTTCGATGAACGAACTAACGATATCTCATTCCTGTCATTGCCTCAACGATCTTCAAAATTGTATCAATTTTTAACCACCGCTTGGGAAGCTTTCACTAGAGCCCCAATAGTTTCTTGCTTTATGTCTGATAAGGATTAAATCATGCTTAGAAGAATCTTCCTCCAAAACTCATGCTTCGCCCCTCTCTTAGGAATTGTACCTGAAATCCTATTGACATACAAACTTGGTTATTACGGCGACTAATTTGATGCGGTTTAAAAACCCCTGTCAGATTAGCAAAAAATGAGGCGGTGATTTTTAGACCAATTTTTTTGTATAAAAAAATAAGTTTTCTTAATAAGAATCTTGAATTAAAAAACGAAATTTTTGCTACGCGTGTGCGAGAAAAAAAAATCGGCTGTATATAAAGAAAGTAGTGCGGAGTTCCGCTGGGGTGGGGGGTCTCCCCCGGTGTCTTAACCTTTTTGGCTGAAATTTCTATGTTTCTAGTTTTGCAACATCGAACTACTATACAGTTGCTAGTTGTATAGTAGTTCGGTTGCTATGTTGCTACCTCCGAGCTAGTTGTCGCTTGGTACTGTCCATTGCTTCCCACTGTCGCCATTGCTGTTGCTGGAAGGGACAGGTTGAAGTGCGGCACTGTTCCGCGTGCTGCAATGAGATGAGTTCCGCTTGTGCGATTCGCAGGTCCATCAGGCATTCATCGAGCACCTCGCCTTCCGTCACGTCGATGAGGAGTTCGAGGTCGGCGATGAGTTGTTCCGTTCGTTCGATGCGTTGGTTGAGTTGCATTGTCTTCTCTCCAAAAGGACCAGTCTAGTAGTGTCACTGACTTACACTACTAGACTGGTGTCCCTCAGGAGAAGAGCCTACACTTCGACCAAGTATTGCTCGCGGTCGATGACGATTGAGTGAAGTCCGAGTCGGAACTTGCCAAGAGTTCCACCGTCAATCTTGACGGTTCGCGGAAAGGTTTCCGCAATCCCCAACTCTTCAACCCGCTGTTTCTTGTTGGGGTATTTCTTCGGCATGAAAGGGAGGAGTTTTTCCTTCTCAATCGGTTCGCCCGTGAAGGCATCAAGGTATTCGTTGACAGGGGCGGGCATGACGAGTCCATCCGCATTTGTCCGCAGCAGATAGACGAGGTATTCGGTCCCTTCTGTTTTGTGTCGTGCCATGTATTCGTTGAGGCGTTCGCCGTGTCCTTTCCACAATGCCTCAGCGATGAACAATTCATCGGTGTCTGTCTTCTCCCACTTCCGATTGACGGAGCGAGAGTAGTTCGCTCCGAACGTCACGTTCCGGCTCCACCGATGCACCACACGATTCAGGTAGGGATTTCCTGTCTTGTTCATCGTCGGAGCGGTTTGTGCCCACAACGTAGCGAACGTGCATCCCTTGCGTTCGTTGAGGTAGTCTCGCAACTTGTTTGGGTCGAAGTTCTTCATTGTCTTCCTTTCGAGTTAGGTTGATGACCACAACCCTAGTTCGGTGTCCCCCGGTTACTTTGCTGCCAGACAAATCATGTGAATTTCATCATCGTAGTTTTCAGGCTCAAAGCCACCACGATGCAACCAGTTCCGCAGTTCGACCGCGAATTCCTTGGCGAGTTCCGCATCGCCATCGTTCATCGCGTCAACCATTTCTCTCCAACAGGCATTAGGATCCATGATTTTCCTTTCAAGGTTTGAGGTTGAATGCCACAACCTCAGTGAGGTGTCTATCGGGTCCATTGAATTTCAAGCGGCGTTTGACATTCAATGTCGAGATCGGTATTACTCCAATCTCCACCACCCGGAACATGGACGAACATGGAGGCATCATCAGGGATGACATATTTCTCCTGCAATGCCGCGATGATTTGTTCTCGCGTCAACTTCAACTTGAATTGTCGTGAGATTTTGGTTTCGGTTTGAATCATTTTTTCACCAGAGGACAGAAGTAAGCCACAGCCAATCCGATGATTGAAACAACTATGAACGGAATGGCTTTGGCTGTGAAGTAGACGGTGAGCATGAGATTCCTTTTCAGGAGGAGCGGTTATCACACCACCTTGACAGGTGTCTCCCGTAATTCGTTGTGCAATTCGACGTATCGACATGCAACATCGCACAGCCGTTTCCGTAAGTCCTCCAATTGCTTGATTTTGGAATAGTGTAGGCAAGTGACGAGCCAACAATTGCATTCGATGACGGCACGGTTGATAAGTTCGGCAGCTTTATAGCAATACCGACACTCCATCCAAAGTCCCTCCCCATGAATCAACAGGGGAAGGAGAGCATTGTTGCATACTCCGATTAAGTCATCGGGAGTGTTGCAGTCATTCAGCAGTTGCAACAGGTGATCTTTAGTGCGGATGCAGTATTCCATTTGATTCTCCAAGGTAGAGGGGAGGTTGTCATTCCTCCCCTCTACTGGTGTCTTAGAGACTAGGCAGCTTCGGCGAAGCGGCGGAAGAGTTCGTCAATCACTTGTTCTTCAGTGTCGAGCCGGTCGAGTTCGGCAATCGTATCGATCCCGATGTCGCGGATGAAGTCGAGTTGAGAGTCATCGGGTTCCATGAACATCTCTTCGGGTTCTTCTTCAAAGTGAGACAGAGGCATTTTTTCTCTCCAGAAAAATGAAGGGGTTTGAAACTTACGCCACTTGGTAGGTGTCTACCCTGCCGGGATACTCACATCCCGAACATAATCGGTCCCTTCCTTATTGATGATATTGCAGAACCACTCCACATCCTGAGCAGGTGCTAGGAATCGTCCATTCCCACAACGAACGAGAATCAATTTCATCCGATTGAACTTGATGATTTCCTTGACCTGTTCCATCGTCAGGAATTGCCCTTGCTCTTCAATTTTTTTGGCAAGGGTAGGGTTGGCGAGACGAATTTCGTTCATATTGTTCATTCAGTTCTCCAAGAGGGTTGTTATTCCTCTTTTTTCAGCGGTGTCTTACTGTCGGGTGGCGTATCGGTCTCTTGCTTGGTGGATAGCGGCGACGATTTCTTCATCGGACTTGCCAGCCGTTGCCGCGAGTCTTCCGGCATCGAACAGATAGTGAATGTCCATGATATTGATGGAGTACCCATTCACACTATCTTGAGCGGCATTGTCGATGAGGTCGTCGATTCGCTTCTGTTCTTTCGTGCGTCGAGCCATATTATCTCCTTGGTGTCCTGAGCATACTATTTCTACCCTCGATTTGAGGAGAGAAATAGTATGCTGAGTTTCCCCAGCATACTATCCCGATGGTGTCTACGCTGCTTTCCGCAGGGCGATCCGCAAGGCTCCGGTGGGGAGTTTCACGATGGCATAGCCATTCTTTGCAGCCCACAACCGTACATCAAGTTCCGTGAACTTGCCTTTCGGTTTGAGGTTGATGACGGACAGGATGGGACAGAAGTAGGTCGATTTCGCTATCGGGTTCGACGACGATGGTATTCCTTGAGAACTCGGGAACGGCGTCGATGACTTCCTGTAAGGTTTTGCACTCTTCGACGTTGGAACAGTTTCCCGTTCGGTAAACTTCGTACTTACAGCCCATTCGTGGGCGATTCATCCTTTCGACCGTGACGTATTGTTTCTTAGCCCATTCCTTGACTTGTTCAAACGTGATTCTCATTTTTGATTCTCCGAGAGGGGGAGGTTGATTCCTCCCCCTTAACGGTGTCTGTTAGGAGAGCCGAGGCGTGTTGTATCCGAGGATCTCGGCGACTTTGCTCAATCCGCCGTAGACGACGACAGAGACGTTGGAGTTGAAAATCTCGTATTTATCTTTCCCGACCTTTTCGACGGAGAGGAGAAGTTCACGAGCACATTCCTTGACGACTTTCAGAGTCAAGCGTTTCATTTGTGTTTCCTTGAAGTGAGTGGGTTTCCTTGCCTCTTGAATTGGTGTCTGCAACCCGAATGGGTTTATTCAACCCCCTGTCGATTGCATTGAACAAACCCCTATTCCTTGATCGCTTCTCGAAGTTGGGTGTTTCGAGTACGACAGCGTTTGGTTCGCTTGTCCTTGTGAGGTCCCCCGCCACCCCGCTTCATCACAACGGAGAAGCGAGGCAGCTTGGGAGGGAGAACGATTGTCGTTTTGCGTTCTTTCATTTTTTCAACTTCCAGATTTGAGCTTCGACGAATCCAGTTGCCACTCTCTTGCCGGTGTCTTCAAAGAGGTTGCAATTCGTCAAGAGTTGTGGAACCCATTGATTTTCGCTCCACGTTTTGACGAAGAATTCCTCATCTTCCAAATCCTCATCGGGGAGGTTGGTGGTAACTGTTCCGAATGGTCCACCATCAGCCGCATCGTGAGCGGTGATAGCGATACGTTGATTGCCGTATTGCTGTTGCAGCAGGTAAAGGTTGCGTTCTTTGCCGTAAACGTTCACAGAGACATGACCGATTTTCATAGTGACCTTTCCTAAAGGGTGGAGGTTGATTTCACACCCTTAGGAAGGTGTCTCCATTAGTAATCGTCGGGTTCGATGGGTTCGTTGGCGATGTAATTTGAGTCCGTGAAGATTTCGGGTCGATACTTGGACAGTTTTTCCCGTTTGCATTTTTCACAGACTCGGGCGACGAAGATTCCTCTTGCATCGTGAACATCGTCGAAATGTTGCAAGGAACCGCAGGGACAGAGAGGGATTACCCTTTCCAATTTGCGGATCCCCTTATTCACAACGTCATACTCGCCAGAGATACACTTTTCGTAGTTTTCCTTTCCCGCAGGCTTGAGATTCTGTACGTTGCCATTTTCATCGCAGGGAAAGGCGAAACCGCTTCCGGGGCTTTTGCTCCAATCGAACACATGGTCGTAGGTAACAATCACTTCCGCATTTTGTTCAACGTCAATCATCATTTTCTCCTGTTAAGGGGTTGACGTTATCTTACGGGTGTCTTATGCGGCTTTGCGGCGTCGGTCTTCAAGGAATGACCGCTTTTCCTTTCGCTTTTGTTCGCGTCGATCACGTTCTTTACGGAACTTCTGACTGTCATCGTTTCGTCGTCGGGTATCACTCATTTCATTCTCTAAGGTGAAAAACAAGGGGGAGGGGTTTCCTCCCCCGGATTGTTATGCGGCTCTTCCAGCCGCCCGTTTCGCTTCCAACTCTTCATCTGCCTGAATCATGCCTTGCGTGACAAGTTCGGGCATTCCGCAGCGTTGGTATTCTTCGACAAATCGTTCCCATGAGTTCGTCGGGAAGACGACTTTTCGCTTTTCCTCTTCGCCGATGATACGTCCGAGACGGTCGTGGAGAGGTGTCTTAGGGGCTTTGACCGAAACCCGGAGGACGGAGGAAACGACTTCCGTACCGTCTTCCATTGTTCCGATTTTCACTTTTTTCTTGGTGACGGAAACATGGTGTCCATCGTTGAACGTGATTCCATAACTTCCCGGCACCCACCGTTCGACTTCCTCCCCTTTCTTATTGATTTCCTTAACGGGGAACAGATGTCGTTTCGCTTCAGCAATCGTCAACATGATTTGTCTCCTGAGAATGAATTGGACACTCTCAGAGTGGTGTCCAACTAACTGATTTTATTAACGATGTGAACCGCCGCCTTTTCAACTTCCGAGAAGAATTGAGCTTTATCGTAAGTTGATTCCGAAGGGACGTTTCCTTGCATGGAAAAATCGAGTGATCGACCTTCATAGACGACAACTTCATCCGACTTACGATATTCGGAGAAGACCAACTTTTTATCGGTTCTGAAATTGTAGATTGCAAACCCTGATTCTCTTCCGTTGAGATACGGTTCAATCGACAATTTTTGAAGGAATCCTTCATCCAACTTTGAATAAATCAGAGCCAGAACCGCAAATCCGAGAGCGTTTTTTCTGTTGAGCATGGTATTCCTTTCGGTGTCTTGATGAATGAAGGCAGGTTTTTAAGACTGCCTTGATTCATGTTCCCCCACTGTGAGAAGGGGGAACACGACCAGCGATATATACTCAAGAAAGATTTAATTGAGGTTAGCGTCAAACAAATCCCGAGGTCCAGAATTTAACTACGCAGCCATCAATTTCGGTCTGGAGTATCTACAGAAACCCCGAGGTCCAGAATTTACAGTCTAGTTTTTGGGTTGTGGCGACAAGCCGGTCAAGTTGCTCATTTAGCCATCCGAAGAATGACATGAGCAGAAGCAATACTAACTGCAAGGTGTCTCTCCTAGTCGTCGAGAATGTCGGCGGGGATTGTTCCGTCTTCGATGTTGACCCAGACAGCTTCTCTCAAGGTGTCCGTTGTGTCATCGTGATTGACAGCAAATCCGTATGCTTCAAGGATTACTGCCAACTTCTCATAGGAGAGCCAATTTAATCGCTCTCTGATGCACGGGTCAGGATTTCGAGCCATTTTTCATTTACTCCGGGATGCACGGGTGTTTCGAGTTGATTCATGACTTTGCAGACGTTGATGTCTTGGTCAATCGAATCGAACCAGACAAGACCGAGATATTGATTTTGGACATTGACGACGAGGACAAGATTGCCCGTTTTCGTTCGCCAGATTTGTCCTGACTTGACTTCGATTCCATCGACGATGATTGGTTCCATGGTGTCTCCTAAAACCCCCGAATACCGACCAGTTTCTTTTCCAAACTTGCAATCAAATCATTGCAACTTTCGAGTGAAGTGGTGAGGTCGGTTTGAATGAACTCTGACTTGGAAAGATCCAGTAACCCTGTTCGAGCTTTCTTCGCTTCATAAAGGAAGTCTTCAACTTCCTTGATTCGTCTGGCACGTTCTTGTGCCTCTTTTTTCTCTTCCTCCCATCGTTTGGTCAGTGTATCGAGGTCGAAGAGATCATCGACGGTGATGGCAACATCGACGGTTTCTGAATCCATATCGCCGCGTAGCCAATATGAACAGATTGACATTAAAATCTTCTCTTCATCAATCGTCCAATGATCCAGATAGACTTCAAGATTTTTTTGTGGACGATAGAACACGGCGATGTAAGCAGCCGACGCCTCCTTAACTAATCCCTTGAAATCGTGATCCTTGAGGGTCTGGATGGCTTTTTGAATTTCCTGTTTCGACATTTTAGACCTTTTTGTGATGGAATCGGAACCAGAGTCTGTCAGTTTGATAACTGCGAATCTGGAAGGTGAAGAGGTGTCCAAAGAGCCAGAAGTTGATTCCGTAGAGAGCCATTCGTTTGGTGATTAGGTTCGGAGCGAAATCAAGCCTCATTTTGAAGGCTGACATGGCTTGGGCTTCCATTCGGTATTGGGCTTGTCGAAACCAAAGCGTTCGGAAACAGTCATTGTTTAATCTCCATAAAGAGGGTGTTGTGATGACCGACGCATGGTGTCTAATCGAGGACTTCATCTTGGAAGTGAGTTTTGAGGTATAACGCTTCTCCCTTGACGAGAATATAGTTGCTGCCAGCATTAGAGAAACAGCAGCAATAGACCCGTCGTTCTTTCTTCTCGGATTTGAACTTCAAACAGATATCGGTTGTGATTTTTCTCCCATATCCATCTTGTCCCTGTCCCGGAGCGAGTTGCAACATTCCTCGTCTTGGGACAGGACGACGATGCAGGGTGTATTCTCCGATGACTTCATCCGCATATTTGACCACGTTAATCTCCTGTCATTGGGTTGAAATCAGGTTCGTGCCACGGGTCGTACCTGTCTTCATTCCAATCGGTGTCTGGGTCTGAATTGAGAGCGATAGCTCTTGCCAAACGTTTTTCGCTGGCTCGATTGTGGTAATGGTCCTTACAGTTGTTTCTACCTTTATTTCGGCAGAATGCCTGTTGATAGGATTTCTTTTTGAATGGTTTGCCACAACTGGGACATACTATGGTGTCCCCGACTTTCGCTTTTTTGTTGGATTCGTATTGATCAATCACCCAAGTACCCTTTGTAAAGATTGAGTGTAATTCCACTCTTTGGGTTGCGGGGGAACCATAAGAGATTCCCCTAATTCTCGTTTCGTCGGCGAACGGAGGTTGGTGTAGGCGTCTCGCGTATAGTAAATCGGTTCTCCCTTATAACAGGAGATGACGATCCCGAAGATTTTCACTCCGAATTCCAAACCGTCTTCAGTTTGGAAGACAACCCATTTTGGACGAAGGATTGTACGAATGAGCCAGATCATGTTTGGTGTCCTTTGAAAGAAGTGATAACAAACCGACTTAGTTTCCTATAAGGGCATTACCTGCATCCCTTACACTCTATTTTCATCGGTTTATCATCGTAATAAGAGGGTATCAGTCTAACCAGAGTTTACACCTATCCTAACAGCTATCTCCCTTACCCTTCCGCAATGCGATGCCGTTATTAGACATTGCACGCCCATGGAAGTCAGGCATTACTGTAATGTTATATGGTGTCTAGGTTAGTTCCCTTACCCCGCAATTAAGGCTATGCGGATTGCCTTTCAGGTTATGACAACTCCCATCCAGAATCAAGAAACGCGAAGTTCTAGCCTTAGATGGGGTCCGGTATCTTGCCACTTCATAGCGTTAGCTCCATGATGAGATACTAAGTTGTCATTGCGACTTCTAGTCGGTGTCTACGCGGCACGACGGTATCCGCGACAATGAGCAGCCAGAATTTCAGCAAACTGGGTCGGTCGAGAGTACCCACTGGATGCACGTCTGGATTCAGCCCAGATTTCACCAATGTTAATCGACCTTGCTTTCAGATATTTGGTGAGTTTGTCGATATCACTGGCTCCACGATTGTGAAGGAATTTGGCAATTCCGAGAACCACTTCTCCGGTGCGGATTTCGTGAGGAACGAGAAACGCATTTCCATTTCCCCAAACATCGCGAAGTAGAGCAAGAGCAGGCTTCAACTGACTTTGCAACTTGTTCCACGTCGTTTTCAAACCAGCCATTGAACGAATTCCATTTCCGTTTTCGTCGGTTGGTCTGCCGCGAGAAACAAAATCCAAGGAAAACCCTTCCCGTCTGACGATTTTTTCAATCATCATTTCGGTTTGATTTTCGTTCTGAAGTTGTGCCCAGAATTTGGCATTGCCACTTACCGGGCGAACCGTATTCAACTTCAGGAACAATCCAGCTTCATCCTTGTAAGTGGTGTTTTGATGGACGATACACAACACCTTATCAGGTGTCTTCAATCCAGCTTCTTGCCTTGCTTTCAATCCCGCTGCTCGATTTTGTCCATCGACCACGAAGAATTTTCCATTTTCCTTACGCTTACCAACGTGGATGATCCCGAGTGCATTTTCATCCAAATTGCGATGCACATTGTTGACCGTATTTTTCACCAATGGTCGTTGGTAACGATCCGAATTGAGCAATTCCAGTGGAATGTATTGCAAAGTGAGTCCTTTTTTGAGTCGAATTCCCTTTCGCAAAACATCAAGACTATCGGCTACATCCAACATTGAAACCCTCCAAAAAAATCTGACGGACGAAAAAACAACGGGTTGGCGGTCGAGCTTCTGGCTCTTTTTAAGAGATATAGACCTTCCGCTGAATTTCTAGAGCGGTGTCACATATCAGGCGGTTTTGCGGAGCGAAGGCATAAAACCGCCAACCCGTATCATCAAGCAATCTCAAACATCATCTATCTGGTGTCTCTCAAAAAAAAATTCAATTTATTCAATCAAATTAACACTTCATGATGCACACTCCTTTCAGGTCGTTTTTTCACTAAGCTAAAGGTGTCAGCCGCATCCCTTTTGGTGTCTTACGGCTTCGGCAAATCTTTTGGCAAGGTTTTCACCATCACCCTTGCCACTAATCGACTGGCAAGGATATGATTGTAAACGATGTAGATGTCAGCCATTCGACAATCTTCAAAGACAATCACTTTCCAATACAGGGAACCGCTTACAACCAAGCCGTTCCCAATTTTTTCGACGACTTCATCTTTGGGAACGACATGGTAAGAGCCACCATGCCTGTTCCCATGTTTTTTGCTGACGTAGGTAATTTGTACCCATGAACTAAACTCATTGCTTGCATAACGAGAATTAACACGTTTTGGGGGTTTCTTCTCAAGTCCACCCTCAACGAACAGTGTTTTCCAACTCTTAGCATTAAAGACAGTGAGTCGTTTCTCTTTGGTCAGCATTGTTTCCCTTTATCGGTCAGGACAAATTGTGAACTTCCCCTGAACTGGATTTGATCCGCCATTCGTGGTATGTCGATGGCATCAATTCGTGGAATGCACCCAAGTCACATGCAACTTGATCAGCCGCAGAGAGGGATAGAAATTCAATGTTGAATCCATTGGCATCCATGTAATTCACCCAAACTCCATCTTTGAAATACTGGATAATGTAAGTTTTCATGTCGTCTCCAAAAGAAGTGTTTCCAACTGGTCCATTTCACCCATAATGATTTGGAAATCCCAGTCTTTCAAACAACATTCGGGTGTCTGGGTAACGAAAATGGCAAATCCCCCATACCCTTGCCCGTTTTCAACCAACTCCCAAAAAAGTTCAGGCAAATCACTATACACTGACCACCTCAATCTTGTTCAAATCAGGATCATTGTCTTTGATCCACAAATCCACATCATCAGAGTAATGCCTCACCTTTGTTTTACCACCAATTTGAGCAAGCGTATAAGTCGGCTTGTCATAATAGGGAGACATTTCCACAACGCGGTATCGGCGTCCATCATTCAATTTTTGAAGCATGACAAAACCATGCACCCGAACGATGGACCCGATTGTCAACTTAGGCATCACATTTCTCCATTATTGAAGATTCTGAAGTTGATTCAAAATACTTCCGTAAAGTTGTCCTGCCCCAGTGTTAGGAACAGATACTAACAGAGTATGTTGGTAGTCTTGGTGTCCACTTTTCGGACCATAAGCCTTTACCATCACGCAAGTTGTGAACCCCAAGAAATAGTAGGGACTAACAGATTGAACTTGAAGAACCTCTTTCGTTGATTTGCAGAGAACCAAATCTCCCCGCTTTAACCGTTCAGCTTCTTTCTTGTTCATTTTCGATTTCCACAGTGTCATAGACTTCGCCTTGGTCACTTTCCAAAGCAACTTCCAAGGAATTTTTGATGTTTTCGATTTTCTCAGGAGTCAAATTGCGAACAATCTGATCCTTTTTCTTACATTCTTCGATGTATTCCCTGACATACATCGCTCGACGGGTGTCCCCACGGTCAACGGAAATTTCATACTCCCGTTCCATTTCCTCAAAGGTCATGGGGTAAAGAAAATTACGAACCAAGTCGCGGAGAGCCATTGCTCAATCTCCTGTTTACTGCTTCAATGTCGAACATCATTTCACAAGAACAATCGGTGTCTGCACCAATACTCGCATTCTGTTCAGCACAAAACTTTTCGGCTTGTCGTCGATAAGCAAAATGCCCAGCATGTGTCCGACGTTCACCCAAAATCGCATCCGTAAAAGGACAATACGCGGTTGTACAAAAAACGACAACAAACCACCCATCACGGACAAGTTCACGCACACGGGAATCAACGGATTCAAATTCCATCCGACTTAAAGCAAAGGCATTCCGATGTTCGCTACTCATGTTTATTCCTTAAAGTTTTCGGTAACACACTTCCCATTCGGTGTCTTGAGCGAATCTTTTGTCTTCTCTCAAAACTTTTTCAATTTGGGACTTTGAAAAAGCAGGACAAACATCCATCCCCCGCTCCGTCGCATATCTGATGGCGTCCTCTTCGTCTTCAAATACTTGGTGTCCGATAACAGAATTAAACAAAATTTCGATGACGATGAATTTCAAATCAATCTCCAATCTTTCGCCTTAGACAAGGGAATCTTGAAAGTCTCATCATCACCAAATCGATCAAGTTTGGTGTAGTAATCAATCCCCGACCAATCGGTGAATTGCTGCCACGCACCAGCATTGTTAATCTGGTGAGCAGTAAAATTGATTGTCGGCTCCTCTCGTTCTTCCTTCCCCCAGAAAACATAAATCCAAGTACGCTTGAAATTATGCTCAAGTTCTACCCTGAATCCCCGTTCCTCACAGATACTCACAAGAGATTTCACAAAAGCGTCAGAATCTGACGAATCTTGAATAGCAAAGAAACATTCGCTCTTTCCCTTGTAAGCAGCTTCTCTCGTTCTGATCCTTAAAGTTTCAGGGAAATTCTTTAAGAAATTTTCCCTTGCTTCATCAACTGCCTCTTGATAAGCAGCCTCAAAGCTACTGAAACGAGCAGTAATTTCCCGCAATTCTTCGATTTCGTTCACGGTGTCTCCAAGATTCTCTTGATGTATTCCGCAGCCTTTTCATACCCCCAAGCATGAATCAACTGGTCGAATTTCGTAACATCTTCAGCAGGGAAAAGAGCTTCAGCAGACAATGTGTTTCGGGTGTCTTTCCAATCAAGGACAATAACCCGTTTTCTCCATCCAATCTTAATTCGACCGATATTCGTGGTGACGATTAACCACGAAGCTTCATGCCCTGAATTCCCATATTCACTTGGAATTTCTTCCACATAAATCTTGGACTGGTCAGGGAAACAGCCTTGCAATCGCTCAAGTGTTTCTGCCTTATCCTTAATGACTTGAGGAGAATTTGCGATTCGATCACGAGAGAATTTTTCCATCAAATCATACACGATTGAGTCGCAATGAGATTGCATTTCTTTTGTGACAGGGAAGCCCGCGACAGAAATCTGGACTCCAAACGCTCCATCACGCCCAAGATAACGAATTTCACGTCGGCCAGCCACTTCGTAAATCATGCTTTCTTCGTAAGTCATGCTTTCTCCTTATACCAAACTTGAAAAGAATCATCCCAATATGAGGGAGAATCATTGAACATCGCGAAATATTCGGAAGGCTTGTAAAGGGACTTGAATTCCCTCAAGGCTTGTGCTGCCGATTTTCGCTTAATCGAAACATAAGTTGATTTTGCTGATTCCTTAAATGTTTCGATGTTTCGTCGATGTTCAATTTGGTGTCCGAAAGGGAGTGAGTGAAAGTTCTTGGGGACGGACTTTAAGTGAACCCAATACTTCATTTTGGTATCCTCTATGAGAGATAAGTTCAATCTTCGCACTTCAAATCCACCTTCAATCGACGACGGACGATTCGTCGATTGATTTTCTTGACTCTTTTTGAACTATATTCAAACGACCAACCCGGTCGAAGAATCTTGCGGTGTCTTTTGAACAAATCCTTCATTCTTATCCTTCCAGAAATTGCAGTTTACTCCCCACTCAGGAGGCACAACAATTCTATCCAAAACAACACCATGAGGAAGTTTTTCCCTAATCCGCTTGGGAATTGTAACATTGAATGGGGCACGACAAATGCCCATGTCACATCGAAAATAACAACTCCCACAACACTTAATTGTCGGTGTCTGGCCAACTGATGCAGATGGAACCTTTGACAGTTTCGACATATCCATCGTCGAGACAATCTTCGATTTCTTCCGAAGAAAACTTGTCCCAATTTGAAACATGCTGCGAACAAAGGTCAGTAAACTTTTTGATAGCCCACTGTTCTGCATCTTTCTTACCTCCGACAAACAGATAATTTTCGTAAATCACCCCGTCTTTGATGACAACAACATTGACGTGGGTGTCTGTTTTGACAGGTTCCTCAGTCAAAGGATTGAGAGTCAACATCCGTTCTTGATAATATCCCGGAACATCAACAAATGTTCCAACTGCCCCAGCCCCCAAAATCGACAACTTCAAGGCAATCATTTCGCCATCATTTCTGGCGATATAACCTGTTGCCATTTCACCAGTTAAGGGACAAATTTCATCTGACATTTTGCCAAGACCGACGATGCGAACTTTCATTGAAAGATCCTCCAAACCAAACAGAAGAGAAGGCAACAACAATTTGTCGGAATAAGAATGTCGAACGCTCGACAAAGATTAGTGCGACGTTGTATCCAATCACGATAAGAAATTGGTGTCTTAAAAGGATGGTCAACAGGAAGTGATGATCTCGCAAGACGATAAAGAATCCATGTTGACATAAATTCACCTTTTGAAGAGAAGTCCTGCATCGCCTTCGATCCATTTGTTATGATCGACAAAGCCATCAGTACAAAGATACCCTAAGCCAGACCCACGAAAATTATTGCTCTCCATAACCATTTGTGGTCGGATGTAAGCGTCAGCCATCATCAATTGATGAGTCTTTGTACTTCCCATTCTCAAGGCGTCCCCTTGAGTTGTCTGAAAGACTCCGATTACCTTCCCGTCTCCCATATCCTGAATGATAAGATTGATGGGAATATGCAATGTCGGTTTGCCCAAAAACATTTCAGGAGTTAAACCTAAACCAAATTGATCCATTTTTATCTCCT
>JACCDT010712255.1_pt1 | contig 131605 bp, 114 predicted proteins | sample 7446291 | NCBI WGS metagenome assembly JACCDT01 (sample SAMN15323446, study PRJNA562643) | freshwater metagenome | isolation source: river surface water | place: USA:Blue River Watershed | collected 2017-08-17 | reverse complement strand
TTACTGCTCCGGCGGCAGGGATCGAACCTGCGACCAATCGCTTAACAGGCGACTGCTCTACCGCTGAGCTACACCGGAATGTTTGTAACACCTTGCTACGATACTCTTATAAGCACCGTACGTGCCTATAGTAGCAAAATGTACAAAAAAATCAAAGGTTTTGAACATTACTTATACTTGGCTTATATTACGAACAACACCTCGTGCGCAAAGCAAACTGGCAAACACTTAACACTCTGCCAAGTCTCGATTTATTTCGTCTTCAGCTTGTTTTGCTAGTTCTAAGAAAATACCAATCTCATTCAGGGTAAATGTTCGTGGAATAATATCTTTAATGCAAAATACTCCAACTGCTTGAATGGTTCCCTTTTCGTAGAGCGACTTCCCTGCATAAAAACGAATATATGGGTGACTCGTAACCATTGGATTATCAAAAAATCGCTGATCTTTGTGTGTATCCTCAACAATCATTATGTCTTCTTGCAAAATTGCATGTCCACAAAACGAAATCTCTCGAGGGACTTCTTTTACAGGCAAACCTTTAACCGATTTATACCATTCACGATCGCTATCTACGATAGAAATTGTTGATATTGGCACACTAAAAACTTCAAGGGCTTTGACCGTAATCTGATCAAAACGTTCTTCGGGAACAGTGTCGAGGATTTTAAGTTTGCACACCGATGCAATGCGAGCTTCTTCGTGAGCGGGTTTTTGTGGTTGGATCATAGAATAACTATAGTTATAATTACATTTTGACCACAGTGGGCTCTATGAAATATTTAAAACAGGCACAACTAGACACTATGCTAACTACACTAATCGGTAAGTACCGACTCCACCCCTACAAACATCGAAATCTCTCCGTGGATATCGAATACCGGCGATATTCGTAGTAGTGCCGAGTACAAGGTTCCATCTTTCTTTTTATTGCGAACTTTAACTACCACCGATTTCTTTTCAACCTTAATATCGTGCCAAAGTTCTTTATAGAACTCTTGAGGCATTTGTTTACCCCACAAAGCAGGAGTTTTTCCTAAAATCTCGGTAAGCTTATAACCCGTAATTTTTTCAACCAAAGAGTTTGCATATAAAATTACACCGTTTGGATCGGTAATAACCACTTGATCATTCATGGTCTTAAAAATTGAATTGATAATGCCACAGCGATGACATTTTATTTCGAGGTCAACATTTTCCAAATCACCTTTTGCAAGAAGTTTTCCGCAATGAAAACATCGAAATTCTTTTTTATCTGAATCAGCTGGAGTCGAACTATGTTCGTGTGTATGTGAAAAGCTCATTAAATTATTGAGCTTCGAGAGCCTCTATCTATTAGTACACAGCAAGTATACTACACCACAATAAAAATGGTGTAGGCGAATTTTGCTACATGTGGATAATGCCCAACCCCAAATGAGCTAGAATGTGTATATGAAACTCTTATCTTATTTTGCAAAGAACTTTGCTGTTGTTGTGGGGCTTGTACTTATCTGGCGAGGAATTTGGTATATACTCGACGGCGTTGATATTCATGTTTTTGGTGGCGACCATATGCTCAGCAGCGTTATTGGTGTAATTCTTGGTTTTGTCATTCTCTATCTTCCTGATCATGATCTTAAAGAAATTCAAAAGCTTTAATACTCATTTTGACTCTTAATGCTGGTGGTATACTGAGAGTATGAAACATGCAAATACATTAAATATACTCACGGGAATATACGCTGTTCTTTTTATCTTTCTTGCAATCAATCCTCTTGATCGCCAAACATGGTTTGTCGAAAATCTTACCGTATGGATCATACTCGCTGTTATTTGGTTCTTACGCTCTAAAGGAATTACTTTCTCGACCACTGCTTACATACTCATGTTTATATTATTGTATTTGCACACTATTGGAGGGCACTATACTTTCGAAAAAGTTCCTTTTGGCTGGGTAACTGACACTTTCGGTTTTGCTCGTAACCATTACGATAGAATTGCTCATTTTAGTGTTGGCCTTTATGCCTATGGAATTCTTGAGTGGATTCACCGAAAGAATATGGTCTCACGAAAATTTATTCTGTATACCTACCCTATTTTTGTTATTGCCACAATTGCTATGACCTATGAGCTTATTGAATGGGTATATGCTGCATACTCAGCGCCCGAAGCTGGCGCCGCATACCTCGGTAGTCAAGGTGATATTTGGGATGCTCAAAAAGATATGCTCGCCGATACACTCGGAGCAGTTGTCGCTGTCATTATGTATGTGATATTCCCCGCACATAAAAGTGGCGCGAGCGGCAGCACAAGCATTGACCAGCCAGCCAAAGTGCGGAGCGAAGAATAGAATACTGCTTGCAGAATATACAATAAAGGAAGCCGGCTTTCGCTTGCGAAAGCCGGCTTTTTGCCTACCACCAACAACTTACCTGCTCTCACTGGTCGTAGCCAGCGTGAGCAATGCTCGGGCAAACACGGTAATTCGTATGCCCGAAGATTCAAGGGTACTAACTGCTCGCTTATATGCCTTTGAGATCGCCTGAGGGGTAACGCGATATTTCTTCGCCAGAGACTTTCGCACAACCCTCCGACCAAGAAAACTATGCTTATCAGGGCACACACCGAGCCTTTGGCACAAGACCTGCCAAAGCGAGTACCTGCAACGCTCACCCTGAAGAATCCGCCGTGCTCGCTCAACAAGTAAGTGAGCGCTGCGAACATCTTCTTGGTGTGCAACCATATCAAATGGTGTTGTGTGGCTTGAGCCATACCACTCAAAAGCAACTGTGGAAGTTTCAAAAAAATAAGTTCGAACTTTACCGGTCCAATACTTATTATTTGCCACAACCACAGTTGCCATTGTGCGCATGACTTCCATAGCGGCGCGCCGTGCAATGCTTTGGATGAATCCAGCAAAATTTTGGAACTTACGTCCCACCTTGCCCCACACTTCCTTAAGTACCTTAAGACGCGCCTCTTGCATAGCATCGTCAAAATACATGCTTGCATGACCGAGCACTGCGCTAACCGCTCTGCGCAAAAGCCCTTCACACCCAACAAGAAACTCAACCGGGTCCAGTTCATTGCTTGCACTCATATTCATAATAAAAAGCCTCCTACTTTATAGTAGAGTCAGTTAAGCTTGGCGTCAATTTTTCTAGGAGCAAAGAGCTATCAACAGAACAACATACTCACGCAACAAACTCACTATATAATATAGATATGAAAACATCGCATATAGTACTTGTCGGTATTATTTTATTACTTATTGGTGTCATTATTCGTTTAGGTGTTAATAATTTCCACGGGAATAAAGGCATGGGTCCTGGGGATCGCAATGAATATTCTCAAGAATATGGAAGACAAAAAGATGTTCCAAAGAATATACGACCTGCGAGCGAAACTACAACAAAAGATCCTGCCACAGGCCAAACTACTACAGCAAATTCAGGAAACAATTCAGGAGTAAATTCTGGAGTTATTTCAAGTGTTACTTTGCCATTCTTCAGTAACTATACCGTAACAAAAAGTCAGGTTGCCCTCACCGATCTACCAGCAATTAATCCTAAGAGTCACTCTCTTGGTGCCGAGTACACAACTCGTTTTAGTGCAGCAAATGAGACTGCTCCAAACTTTGCAGGAAAATACAGTATAGTTTCTTGGGGTTGCGGATCAAGTTGTGAAAGCGGTGCAATTGTAAATCGCGAAACTGGTCAAATTCTTGGACAGCTACCTGTTGTTGCTGAACGAGGACTCCTCTATGAAGCAGATAGTAAGCTTCTTGTAATTAACCCTTACGTAAACGACAACTATTCTAACTTTGAAGTATTGCCTACTCACTACTATGAATGGACAGGTACATCATTCAAGCATATTGGCTCATACTTTATTCAGAAAAATTCTCTTACCGTAGCACCAAAACCTTAAGTGCGACGTGTAGGTAAGGCGTATACTTAAATGCAATTAATTGGCCGGCTCATCGAGTCGGTCAATTATTTTTGATGGTGAATGGTGGCCGGAGACGAGTCGTAGTCGCTGTGTTCCTAGTTCAATCTTCATAATTTCAAGCATGCGGCGATTAGCACAATTATTAAGTGCCGGTTCTTTGACCTGCACAGCATAATGAGTTGCATCAATCTTTTTAACAAGTTCTTTTCGGGCTTCTGCTTGAACTTTGACATGAATATACATAGAGCAATATTAGCACAGAGTTATGTGTGGATATACGACATAGCATATATGCTATACTTATTTCATGATTAAGAAACAACAGAAAAAACTGAAGCAACCTCAAAAAACAGAGGCTACCGAAACCCAGAGCGCCCTTATTAAGATCGGAAAAATGATTAGCCAAGTTCGCGAAGATCGAGGAATGACCCAAGCCGAGCTTGGAGCAAAGGTTGGTTCTACTCAAAGTTGTATTGCTCGAATCGAAAACGGCGAGCAAAACATTAGTACCGAAACACTCGCAAAAATTAGTAATGCTCTTGATCGCGAAATTGTTACCCTGGCTCCAAAAGGAACTCTTAATTTTCGTATTCATGGTGGTCGTACACTTAAGGGTTCGATAACCGTACGAAGTTCAAAAAACGGAGCTGTTGGTATTCTGTGTGCTTCCCTTCTTACAACTGGTACAACCACTATTAAGAGTGCTCCTAAGATCGAAGAGGTTCACCGTATAACCGAGGTTTTAAATAGTATTGGTGTTCGCACAGAGTGGAAAGGTGATGACCTTGTGGTGACTCCGCCTAAGAAACTTAATCTGGATAATATTGATTACGAAGCAGCCGCCCGCACACGAAGCTGCATTATGCTCATGGCGCCGCTCATCCACATGTATAAAAAGTTTGACTTGCCCCAAGCGGGCGGCTGCCGCCTTGGCTCACGCACAGTTAAACCTTTCTTTTACGCTTTCGAAAAGCTCGGTATTACTATTGATACTGATTCTAAGTACTATACAGTTCATCATTCGGGCATAAAGCCAAATGAAATCATACTTTATGAAGCTGGCGACGTCGTTACTGAAACTGTCATTATGGCAGCTGCTAAAATTCCTGGTACAACAGTTATTAAATTTGCTTCGGCAAATTACCAAGTGCAAGATGTCTGCCATTATCTAGAATTACTGGGCGTGAAAATCGAAGGGGTTGGCTCAACAACTGTTACAGTTCACGGGGTAGCCGAACTTAATCGTGATGTTACCTACCACATTGGTGAAGACCCTATTGAAGCTATGTCTCTTATAGCAATTGGCATTGTTACAAAGTCACCAATTACTATTCTTCGCTGCCCTATAGACTTCCTTGAGCTTGAGCTTCTTAAGCTCGAAAAAATGGGACAAAAGTTTAAACGCTCACAAACCTATCTTTCGTACAACAATAAAACTCGACTCGTCGACATCACGCTCATTCCTTCACAGCTCACAGCCCTCGAAGAAAAAATCCATGCGCTACCGTATCCGGGAATCAATATGGACAACTTACCGTTCTTTGCAATTATCGGCTCGCAAGCAGAAGGTCAAACATTTATTCATGACTGGTCGTACGAAGAGCGAGCAATTTACTATAAAGAACTCGACAAACTCCGCGCCGACACCTTATTGGCAGATCCACACCGATTCTATATTAAAGGACCCACAAAGTTTAAAGCCACAGAACTTGTTTGCCCACCTGCCCTCCGCCCATCTGTAATTATTATGATAGGCATGATGGCAGCCGAAGGAGTATCTGTGCTCCGCAACATCTACAACATTAACCGAGGATATGAAGATCTGGCAGAGAGGCTTAATAAAATCGGAGCAAAAATCGAAACCTTCCGCGATTTGTAAAATAATTTAAAAAAATAACAGGAGGTTATTAACACAATAAAAAAAATATGACTCAATCAAACACAATTACTCAGGCTCTTGCATGGCGATATGCAGTTAAGACATTTGATGCAACAAAAAAGATTTCTGAGGGTGACTTCAAAACGATTCTCGAGTCTGCTCGATTAGCTCCAAGCTCAGTTGGTATTGAGCCATGGAAATTTATCGTTGTTAATAACCCTGAAATCCGCGCAAAACTCCGCGAAGTAAGCTACAATCAAACCAAAGTTACTGATGCTTCTCACCTTATCGTTATTGCGCAGCGAACCGACGCTCAGAACCTAATTAATGAAGCTGTTACACGAACTGCTCATAACCAAGGCAAAACCGAAGCAGAACTCGCTGGTTACCGAGGAATGCTCGAAGGTACCGTAAAGCAATTTAGTAATGAAAATGACCTTCAGGCTTGGCTTCGTGCTCAAACATATATTCCTTTAGGTATGATGATTGAAACAGCAGCACTCCTCAATATTGATACTGGCCCTATGGAAGGTTTTGACCGCAATGCCGTTAATACCCTGCTAAATCTTGGCGAAAAAAACCTTGCTTCAGTAACCATGCTTGCTCTTGGATACCGTGGCAATGATCCTTTTGCCCAGCTACCTAAAACTCGCCAGACTACTCAAGAGGCTGTAATTACGCTACCATAAAGTATTATCACATCTTGCATTAATACTTATTTTTCTTAAGGTGGAACAACATCCGCTTATACACAAGAAATATTCCAAACTTAAATATTTGACTTTTGGGGCTGATATGATTAGATAAACTTAGCATGATTGCACATATTGTATTTAGTAATGGGAAAGAGACAACCCGCCATCCCAAGAAGAATCAGATTGAACTTCTCATCCAAGAAGTTGTGAGGTGGCGCGGAGTCGTACTGTCGGTTACACTTACAGACAATGGCAGCAAAACTATTGCCGTCTGGGAGAGGGTTGGTACAAGCCCACAATGTATGACCCTCACCCGAATGACACGGGAGTACGCAGAGCTCCAAGCAGCCTAGATCTTGGTGTCTCTGAGCGCCAGGGCATATATGCTCTGGCGCTTTTTTCTTGCACCACAACTCTCAAATATATTTTGAATATTTTTGACAAACAAAGCACTCAATGCTATAATAGTAATAACTTAAGAATATGTGTAGGGCTCTTGAGTGTTATTAATACCTGCACACTCAACCCATACATAATGATTTCAGAATCTCGAGGAGCACGCGGACATAGTTCCGGCCGCTCTCATAACCCGCGCGGAAACCGCGCACCAGGGCGTTTTTCAGCACCCCGAAAATTTCATTCTTCGGAAGGTGCTTCGCGAACCCCTGCACACAGTGCTCATGGTGCATCACATGGTGCTCATAGTGCGTCACGTGGTCACGTGTCAGCTTCACGCTCACACGCTTCTGCTTCGCACTCTCATGCCCCTGCTTCACGTACCCAAACAGTAATTCGTTCGAGCGTACTTAAACAAGCAGAATTTGGCGGAGGATACAGAGGTGGTAATTCGCGCTTTGGAGGTAATTCACGAGGAGGATCACGAGGATTCTCAGGCGGACGATCATTCGGCGGTTCACAAGGTGGACGCGGCCGAGGTGGTCGCTCAAGTAAATTCTTTGATGTATCAAAATACATTAATAAGAATCCTGTAGCACCAAAGATTGAAGTCTACATGCCAAAGCACGCTTTTAGCGACTTTGCTGTTGACCCTCGAATTCACGCTCTCATTGCACGTAAAGGTATCACAACACCGACACCAATTCAGGATCAGGTAATTCCTCACATCCTTGAAGGAAAAGATGTTGTCGGCCTTGCGGAAACAGGAACAGGTAAAACTGCAGCTTTCCTTGTACCACTTATTAATAAGATGGTTAAGGATCCAAAGCTCACAACACTTATTCTTACTCCGACACGAGAACTTGCAATACAAATCGAGAACGAGCTTCGAACACTTTCGTTCGGACTTGGAATCTTTGGCACATGTTGTGTGGGTGGAGTTTCAATTGGAGGCCAATTGCGCTCTCTTAAGTTTCACCAGCATTTCATTATCGGTACCCCAGGTCGAGTAAAGGACCTCATTGAGCGAAAAGCGATTTTCCCTTCACGAATAAGCACCGTTGTGCTCGACGAAGCGGATCGCATGCTTGATATGGGATTCATTAACGATATGAGAGCTATTCTTGGAGCAATGCCAGCTCATCGTCATACCCTTTTCTTCTCTGCCACAATGTCAGACGAAATTAAGAAATTGGTGCATGACTTCCTCAAGAATCCAGTAACAGTTGCTCTCTCAACTGGCCAAGCAGCCGCATCTATTGAACAGGATGTTGTCTTCTGTAAAGGAGCCGACAAAGTGGATGTACTTGCTGATCTTTTGGCAAAACCAGAGTTTACACGAGTAATCATCTTTGGTCACACAAAGCATGGTGTAGAAAAACTCATGAGCAAACTTGCAACAAAAAATATTACGACAGACTCGATTCATGGAAATAAAAACCATAATCAACGACAGCGAGCACTCAATGCCTTCAAAAGCGGCGAAGTGCGAGTTCTTGTAGCAACAGACGTTGCAGCTCGTGGTATCCACGTTGACAATGTAAGCCATGTTATTAACTTCGATCTTCCTGTAAGTTACGAAGACTATATTCACCGCATTGGCCGAACAGGCCGCGGAGCACAGCGAGGTAAAGCACTTACACTCATTGCATAATAAAAAGGGCCTTCGGGCCCTTTGTGCTTTATGGTAAACTTACGGCATGACTACAAAACCACACCTACTTGTAATTGAGGACGACGAACTCCTAATTACCGCTCTCGAAGAGCGTTTTACCAAAGAAGGATTCGCTGTTGAAATTGAACGCGACGGTACTCAAGGTCTCGAAAAAATCATAACAGCAAAACCAGCTGCTGTAATTCTTGATCTCATTATTCCTGGCAAGGATGGCCTTACAGTTCTTAAAGAACTTGAACAGCGTGCCCCAGGTATTAAAATTCCCATTATTGTTCTCACGAACTCAGAAGACCTTACCTATATGTCCGAGGTATTGAGTCATAATGTAACAACATATCTTGTTAAATCTGATCAAGACTTGAGTGCAATCGTTGATATTGTTCGCAAAAATATTCTTGCGTAAAAATACTAACCTTAAGAAACTGTTGGTTCGATAGGTAGAATAGGTAGCTCAACAAAGAATGTTGTACCCTTTCCGACAACGGTTTCAAAACTTATTGACCCACCATGGAGCTCAATGAGTTTTTTTGCTAAATAAAGACCAAGACCAGTGCCATCCTGATTTGATCGAACAGCATCACGCAAACGGCGATATCCATCAAAAATATGTGGTCGTTCATCAACAGGAATGCCATTACCCTCATCGCTTACCGTAAGAGTACATGTTGTACCATCAAGCTTTGTTCTATAGCCAATACGAACGCTTGTATGCGGTTTTGTATACTTAATTGCATTGGTGCAAAGATTCGTAATGATGTAGCGCATCTTATCGCGATCGCACATAACCTCAATAGTTTCTACGAGTGATGGATCGACAATTAAATCTACTTTGTGCTCTTGTGCCGACAAAGAAAGCATTTGCACAATGTCTTGAACAAATGGTCGCAAAAGGAGTGGTTCAAGATTCAATGTCTTCATATTTCCTGTATCCAAAGCGCTCACACTTAAAAGGTTGTTGATTCGATATACAAGATTAACGCAACTCGTATACATACGAGAAACCATGTCGCGTTCATGCGAACCAAGTTGAGTTCCTGGTGCTAATAGTGTCTCGCTTGCCCAACGAATTCCCGTAAGGGGCGAGCGAATTTCGTGTGCAGCAATCGACAAAAACTGAGCTTTTTCTTCAAGATAAATTGCTTCGCGCTGGCGCTGATACAAAACAATTGCAATAAAGAAAGCAATGATAAGGGTTACGAACATAGGAATAAGTGCAAAAGCAATTGCATTTGCAATATGCGATCGTGCATCAACATCAATACCAACAAGGCCAACTATGATACCCTCTGAGCTCACAATTGGAGCATATGCTGTAATCCATGTTCCCCAGCGGTCAGATAATGGACCCTCAAAGCCAACTTTTGCTGAATTAAAAACATCAAAAACAACGTCACTTGCTTCATCATATACTTGACCAAATGGGGAATAATCTTCTGAATCAACAGGCTCTGAATCGGCAATAAATACAGCTTTTGAATCAAGCGGCTCAACAGTAAGTATATACACAAAGCGTGCATCGCTGTTGACCAAGCGAATGTCAGCAAGCTTACTTTTGAGAGCAGCATAGTCAGCAGAAGCTAAAACCTCCTGAGTGTATGCTCGGTTTTGCAAATCGCGATCAGTAACAATTTTTGCAAGGCTATCAGCATCAATTCCTGCCGCAATTGTTTCAGCTCGATCAATGAGATGATTATTGTTAGTGCGCGACACTGCACTATAAACAACAATTGTAGAGACTATTCCAACAATTCCTATAGCAATATACAGCCCGACATAGCGAGCAATGCGAGCTTGAGGAGTATTTGGTAAGAGCATGCGTATAGTATACAGCACAACAAAATACCTATTGCGCTTTTTATTCACACGTCATTGATTGAGTGGTGGCTATGTGCTGACCTGTGTATTGGTCTGCGCATTAATACACATCACCCAGAAATATCAGTGGGAATTGCTGAGCCTTTTCAGCATCATGTTGTGAAGTCTTTGACTTTAAACTCGAAGCTAAATGAACTAAACGTTTGCCATATTTTGCTTGTAAAGTATCTGCGACATCATATACAGTCTGCCCTGTTTGTTTGTGTGTTTGCGTTTGTTCGTCTTCATTATTTTGCATAAACAAATCACCAGTTTGCATATCCTGTGGGACCATACCTGCCAAAGTAACACCCGACGATCTATACATAAGTCCTGGAATAAATACCGAAGAAAATCTTTTACGCAAAATGCTCATACACTCAGATGGTGTGGCCGTTGCTCGAGGCAGAGTAAATTCATCGCGTATATATTGCATATTCGATGTCTTTAAAAACCAATATATTTTATTACCCTCACTTGCATGATAGCGAGCTCTTTCGCAGACAATCTCTGTATGATATGCCAGTTCTGCCAAAATAGGATCGGGTGATTTTTGCGGTCGGTCGAACATTCTTGTATGCTGAAAAGATTTTTGCATTTCATGCTCTGTAGTAACACCAAGTACAGACCTACCATGAAGCTCATGCCACAATTCTTGATGTGGCTTCGAGAATTGTTCTTGTACAAGTCCCTCTCGCAAATTCATAAAGTCAGCTACAGTCGATATACCCCTAAGTGCAAAATCTGAGACTGCACTCTTTCCAATACCCCAAACACTACCCACGGACATTGTCTGGGCAATGTGCATAAAAGCTTTTTCATCGAGAAAAGTAATTCCTTTGGGTTTTTTCTGCTTTGAAGCAATCTTTGCTCGCACTTTAGTTGCACCAATTCCAATTGAATACGTAATGCCGAGTTCTGCTTCGAGTGTATTTTGTATGGTTGCGGCAAAAGAAATATATTGTTCTGGTTTAAGGTGTGCAACATCATCGGTAATATCGGCAAAGCACTCATCAACGCTATACTCTTCAAGCTGCGAAACAAAGCGGCGCATAATGGTTTTCATACGCAATGACATTTCTGTATACAAATCAAAGTCTGCTGGCAAACACACAACTTGCGGCCAGTATTTTCTAATCTGAAAAACAGGCATTGTACGAGTGACACCCAAGGCTTTTGCTTCATACGATAGAGCAGTTGCAATACCCTTCTCTGCACCAACAATTACTGGCTTTCCACGCAAGTCAGGCCTGCGAGAAACTTCGCAAGCAGCAAAAAAAGCATCGCCATCAATATGCATAATTACCTTTGTGGGTTTATGAATACTCATGTGTATTTTCGCAATTACTCATACTTTCTAACATTTGCCCGCACCACAGCCTCGATCACTAAATCTTGAGAAGGATAGAGCGGAGGATATGCCCCATTTGCTGCTTCTAAATACACATTACCCGAAGCATCTTTTCTGTAATATTTCATGGTGAATGCACCGTCGATCCGAGCAATGACAATGTCGCCAATTTTTGGTTGTGCACCCCTTTCTACAATAACGTAGTCCCCTTCAATGATTCCGGCATCTATCATGCTGTCGCCCTTAACTCTGAGCATATAGCTTGCTTCTCTTTTTTGTATAAGAAAATCATCCAAAGACATTTCATGAATATCTTCTTCTGCTGTACCCGGAAAACCAGCCTCAACAACACCTAATACCTTAATATAAGGTTCCATTGCTGCTACTCAAAAGTTATATAGACAATTTCGCGCTGCGTACCGATTCTTTGTGGCGGACCCCAGGTTCCCGCTCCACTCGTTGTGATTACACGGAGTTTTCCAAGGGTATTATTACCATACTCAAACCCTTTATAAATAAACCGTGCCAACAGTGAAAATGGCCACACTTGCCCTTTATGAGTATGCCCCGACAAAACTAAATTAACACCTGAATCGCGAACAACATCAAGATTATCTGGAACATGCTTAAGCAAAATATACGGAGCATCTCCAAATTCAGCAGTGATATTACTGCGCATTTTTTGAAGCGTCATTGCCAAATCTTCTGCTCGAGTATTGTTGCTATATTCAACACCTCCAACTGTAAGACCTCTCAGGTTCACAAAATCATTTTGCAGTACAATGATTCCATTCTTTTCTATATGCTGCACATATGGCTCATTTCTGTATGTCTCATGATTTCCTGTAACAAAGAAAGTTCCATAGGTTGTTTTAAACTCACCGAAAGGTCGAGCAACACTATCGAAATCCATACGTGGACCATCGTAAAAGTCGCCACCTATGAATACGGCTTCTAAGTTTTTGCGTGACAGCTTGTTAATAACATCATATGCATGACTTTCTCTGTGGATCTTACCAAAGTGAGTATCAGCGATGAAAGCAACAGTTTTTCCTTTCCATTCTTGCGGTAAATTAGGCAGCTCAACCGTATATGAAACTTCACGAAGTATATTGCCTTGCATCATACCGTAACCACTCATAGCAAGAGCAGCTACAACACAGACAAATGTAAGGCTTCGAATAAGATTGAGCGACTGACCAATGAAAGCGTCACCACCAATTGCATAAACAGTGGCATATACAATTCCAATAGCAACACTTGCAAGGAAAAGCCACCACAAGGTGCCGAGCCACACCGCAGCAGAGTAATAGAGAGAATTTCCTAAAGCAGAGTCTGAAGTAAAACCAACGTTTGACACAAAGAACGAAACCGAGAGAATGCCGAAGATGATCTTGAGCGCTAAAAGCATATGTGGATCTGTTACCACAAAGCCTTTAACCAGAGCTTTATACACCACAAAGTGGACGAGGAATAAAAGCCCTTGAACGATACCGAAGAAAATAAAGAATTGCATACGCCTAGTATACCTTATTCATGCCGGCACGCATCACTATGTACATGTGAACTGCCTACCCCACCATGACTATGCCCATGGCTATGACCATGACCTTCGAAGCTTTTAAGTAATTCATTTTGTTGTCGCGTAAGCTCAGGAGTATCCGTATGCTTTTTAATAAGCATAGTTACAGCAATAAGTGTAGTTATAGGAACAGCGAGTACGAGACCAATACTACCAACCATTGTTCGAACAATTTCGGCAGCAAACATTTCGCGGTTAAGGAGCGGCACAACATCGACAGCAGATATGTAGAGCAATAGCAATAGTGGTAAAGATGCTCCAACATAAGCAATTGCCAAGGTATTAACAAGAGCACCAATGTGTTCACGACCAATGCGCACAGCGCGCAAATATACTGCCCTTCGACTTGCATGTGGAGCAAAACGCGAAAGCTCTTCAACGGTAACAGCTTGTCCAATTGCAACGTCATAAAGCACACCAAGAAGTCCAATAAGAATACCGCCGAGCAATAATCCTCTAAAATCAATTGCTCCTGCAGTTTTAATATTGAGGAATACCGCTTCTTCAGTTTCAAAACCTGTCATATTAAGACCGTATACTGAGTAGTATGACAATATGCCGGTAACAATAACCGTCAAAATCATTCCGATAACAGCCGAACTCGTAGTCTTGGTAAAGCCATGTGTTACATATGACCCAAGAATAATGATGAGTGAAGAAACACCTAAAGTAATAAGGAGCGGCGATAACCCAGCGCTAATACCAGGAAGCAAAACGTAGACAATAAGCGCGAGGCTTCCGAATAAACTCACAAGACCGCGCACACCCTGCATTCCACCAAATACGATAGTAAGTACAATAAAAGCAAGTGTAATCCAAAACAAAAATGGAAGTCGGTACGGTTCGCCAGCATAATAGGTTTCAAAACCATCTTCCCAGCGAACAACGTGGCGAATGTAGAGCTTGTCACCTTTTTCCAAAGGAGCATAGTCATTGCGAACTTCAACAATAGAACCTTTCTTTGAACCATCGATAAGCTCAACTTTAAGTGTCTGGACTTCGGCTTCAAGACCGCTAATGACCGTACGCTTTTCGGTCTTAAGCACTTCAGTGATTTTACCTAAATAGGTATGCTCAGCATCTTCTATAAGCTCGCCAGAGCTTGCCCTAGCCCCAAAGGGTAATATGAGTGCAATAAGAGCCAAACAGGCCATTATTGCGCATATACGGGCTTTATAGAGTCGTATTTGTGTCATACGACGAATATACCATACTTAACGCCCAACCGTAATACGCGCGTCTATTTCGCCTTGAGCCTCAAGAATAAGACTGCCTGTTGTGCTACTCATACCAAGCCAATAGCCCGTACTGTATCCCGAGGTCGTATTATATGCCCTACCCGTTTTTGGATCTTGTGGAAGTTCTCCCAAATATGCCGGCACAAGACAGCTACGAATATCGAGCCCATCCTGATCAGACGTAACAAGTTTAAGTGTTGTAGTAGGTAAATCTTGAGCAACACCATTACATGTAAAAATACCTGAATGCTCGCTCATATTTGCATTGACGGCATTCATGATAGCAAGGATATGCGTTTGCCTTTCTGTATCGCGGGCCACTTTAAATTGACGTACAGGATTAATTGCCACAATAACCATTCCAGCAAGAATGCCAATAAGGCCGATGACGAGCATAACTTCTACCAGAGTAAAACCTTTTGTCTGTACTTGTATATGATTGCGATAACGGGTATAGTTCATAATTTTATAATTATTAATACCTCACTATCGTAGCTTGGCGTGATTAAATACTTATTAAATAATTATCAAATCTTCCTAAAGAACTTTATTTCGTTCTCCAGATTTAAACCCCAAACGTCTTTATTAAATGATAATAAACGTACATACTCTATTCCATATGTAGATGGCTCGGTACGACATACGATTTCAACGGTATATAAATCGTGCACTGTATCTTCTGAAAATAAATATTTGCACACGACTAACCTCTGAACAGAAATAAATTCTCGAGAAAAAGAATCAGTTATTTGTAGCACTTCATTATTCTGCAGCTTGTAAATAATGTAACCATACTTAAGCGAGCTCTGTATCCAATCTGAATAATGTTGCGAAGTTTCCATAAGCACCTTACGTACCTCGCTACGAAATATACTGTCATGAATAATAAACTGGGATACGTTTCGCTTTACAACAATAACCATCACAAAACTCATAACGATAAAAACTGCGGGTGTAGCAATAAAACCCTTAGTGTGTAACATAGTGCTCTAAATTAATGTTGTCAGCCTTCCATGCAGAAATTTCGGCAAAGCCAAAACTAATAAACGTATTGAGACAAAGCCCAATTATAGACATTAAAATGATGTGTAGACAGTATTCGATAAGCATTTATATGTAGTTACCTATATGATAGCGGCCATTGCATATGCTCAGGCTAATTGCCGGAGCCCTCATAGTAGAACTTATATTATGCTCGCCTAATAAATCCCTTATTCCAAAACTTGGTTTATTTGTTGCCAGCGTATATGGCTCATCAATGATGGCTGCACTTGTACTATAGCCACGAATACCATAAACACTTGCACCTATGTCATAAGTTTTTCTGACCCATAATTCACCTTCTGTAATATCAATGATCGCCAACTCTGGTTCGTGGATCACATTGAAACCACCAACTGATCTACCCACTGCAAATGTTGAAGTTCCAAGCCACGACAAAGACATAACATCATGCGTTGCATAGCCAGGAAAACTTACTGAGTCTTTAATATAAAATACCCCTTCATTTATACCGCCCAGTAAAAATACCTCTTGCCCTGCTCCTGTACCGACGACAACAGAATCATTGTTGGCAATAATATCTGTTACGACTGATCCTATTTCAAAAGTATTTACTACCGATATATTTTTAAGTGAATCAACACGAATAACTGAGAGTTCAGGACCGTCCCATTTTTCTGTTCCAACTGCCACATACCCCGAGCCAATATGTACAACACTACGAACAACTGGTGTCGATGTTGCTCTCGCCCTAGGTAAATTGAGCGTATTTACTAAAACCAACTGACCACTCGCATCAAATTCAAAATATCCAAGATGATTGTTGATCGAGGTATTCCCCGCAAGAATACCCTGACCCACCACATCAAAAGCTTGCGTACCTGGGCCAAAGTTGTATGAAGCAATTAATTTCCAAGCAGAAGTTTTTTTATAAACCCGAATATCATCATCGCTACTCTGTGTACTATCGTACGAGGCTATGAGCAGCGGACCCTGTTGCCACATATGCGTCATATTTGCAGTCGAGGGAATATCAATTATTTTAAAATTAAAGTTACCGAAACAGCGATATGGATTCTGGGTATCTATTGAAGCTTGGGAGCCCTGAATACTTTTAATAGAGTTCACCATAGATGAAATCTGTATTTTTGAACGCGGTATATTTGCAAGCATAATAGCTAAAACACTGAGGAGTGCCAAAGCGAGTAATGTATCGGTAGAAATAAAACCGCGTATCAACATATTAGTGACGCAAAACTTGAGTTAGAGAATAAAGGGGTGTCAAAATCGACATAGCAAGGCCACCAACAATGAGAGCAATAATGAGCAAAGCGCAAGGCTCAATAATTCGAATAAGAGTATCGAGCTTTTTAAGAATGAGCGCCAAAAGTTCATTCCTAATATTACTTAAAGCAATAAGCAGAGTTCCATTTCTTTCTCCAACACGAATTTTACTGACATAACGAGGGTTCGAGAGTGGTAAATTAACTAAAAGCAAAGATTCGGAAATCAGTTGACCATTATTAATTCCCTCAACAATACTTTGGTGAATGGGAATAATTTCTTTCCTCATAGTATTGAACTTGTCGCTTTGCGCATATAAACGCGGATTTTTTATCGTAAGCATAAGCAATGGCAAGTATTCAATACTCACATTGAGCCAGTGAATCTCTTTAATATGAGGAATCTTTTGCAAAACGTAGAGTATTTTATCTTTGAGTATTCTCCTTGAAAGAAAAATAATTATACCCAAAAGCACAGTGCAGCCACCCATTTCGAATGGATACATTCTTAAGAACTTACTTGCATACAAAGTAATTTGTGTATACCAAGGAATATCTAATGGGAAAGCCAAAAGTACTTCTTGTATATGCGGCACAACCCCTAAAAGAATTCCAAGAGTCATACATATAACCACAATACTGCAGAGTACTGGATACAATAGAGCTTGAACAATTTTGGTGTGCAGTTGTGCATATATTGCTGCAAAATCGGCACAGCGAAGCGAGATGTCGCTCAAGCTATCATCGTATTCACTTTGCGCAAGAAGTGTCGTAATAGATGGACTCAATACTATACGAGCATTAATTGTTGCTGCATACAATGACTGCCCCGAATTTATTAAATCCTTAATGTGGAGTAATTTAGTTTGGTGTCGCGGAACAGACTGAGCGGCAATGGTAAGTGATTCAGAAATATCAAGGCCAGCAGAGAGTAAATCACCGAGCGTACGAAAATAAATATCAGCATCTTCGTATCCAATATAAGTATTTATATCTTTATGCCAGAACTCTTTCAATTTCTGCTTGATTCGTAATTCCTTGTAGAACCTTTTTATTACCATGATCTTTCATTGTTGAATAAGGCTTTTTAATATTGCAACTTGTTTCAAATATTCCAGTTCTACCTATATAGCCACTGCGACATATGCAATTATGTGTACCACTACCCCCTTTGCATTGCATGCACAATGTGCGAATTAAACGCATTGCTACCGTACCGCGTAGAACTTCATTAATACTCGGTAGACTTGCTCCTAAATCAACTAAGCGTGAAATAACTGTACCGATACCATATGTATGGAGCGAAGCGTATACTGTGTGCCCAGTTAAAGCCGCTTGAATTGCAATTGCAACGGTTTCTGCATCGCGCAACTCGCCAATAAGAATGCAGTCTGGACTTTGGCGTAATACAGATTTGAGACACTTTGCATATGTTCGACCTACATACTCATCAATTTCAATATGACGTACTCCTTTAAGTTCAACTTCGACTGGATCCTCAATTGCAATTACCACGTCACGCTCTGCTCGATATGCAATCATACTGTGAAGTAGTGTTGTCTTACCCGAACCCGTTGGCCCAACAACAATAACCAAACCAGCAGAAGCTCGCATCATATTTTCAATATCATGGATATGCTCTTGATCGCAGCCCAAGTCTATAAGTGAGCGGTTCTGCATATGAGCAACACTTAAGCGCAATGTGCAAGAATACCCCCGTACCGAAGGAATAAGGGCACAGCGGACATCGCCACTATTACTCATCCCCAGATTTTGCAAAGTACATGAACCGTCATGCGGTACATATTCAGCATCAATCCTCATACCCATCACAATGCGCAAATATCTAAAAAATTCATCGTGCGGTGTGGTATCAAGAGTTTTCGATAACTCACGCACACCATGGATGCGATATGCTACGAGCATACTTTTTACCTGCCCCTGCACTACTGAATCAATATAAATATCCGAAGCACCGAACTGTAGTGCTTGATCAATGATTTCTTTGAGGGCTTTCTGTGGGTTATTTTTATCCACACTTTAAGTCTATGTTATGGAAATAAAATAAACATAAAGAATCGATCAATGCCTGTTAAATAATTTTATTCATTTTAATAAAACCGCACTTGGGTTGCCGGCTGCAGATAATTGCCAAATCTGTTTTTTGTGGTAATGTATTTCCTAGCTAGCACAAACTATGAATGTACATTTCATTGGAAAGCCCTGCAGTGGCAAAGGGCGACTTGGTGAGCACCTCATTGAGGTGCTCCGGCAGAATGGCTTCCCCGCATTCTATGCGGGAACTGGAGCTGCGGTTCGATTCAAGATCGAAACCGACCCCGCCTTTGCAAGGCAATTTAGGGCGAAAATCGAGAGGCGGTCTCTACTCGATGATGGTCAACTCTGGACAATTGTCCAAGAGCTCATCGTAAGGAATAATATTCCTTTGAACGATCCCGACGTGGTAATCCTTTGGGACTGCGTACTGCGGAATGCAGCACAGACCCGGCGGATGAGCCAGGAGGGAATCCTCCAGCCCGGCGACCTGGTGATTTACGTCGAAGTCACCGACGCAACTGCTAAGATGAAGTTACAGCTGCGGAGAGAAGAACAACATCGAACTGATGACAACACCGATGCACACGACGAAGGTGTTCGTCGGTTCAATGCCAGTCTTCATGAGGTGCTCGGCGCCATTCGCGAGTCGGGGGCAACCTTGGTTACGGTGAACGCAAACTTGCCGCTCGAGAAGTGGCTTGCAAATGCCAGGAAGCAGATGTTCGATCACTTCCAGGCTCAGGGCTTCACAGCCCAAGGCACCCCTGTTGCGGCTTGAAAGCTGTTACAGCGCAAAACGAAAAGCACCCCCACGGGGGTGCTCTTTTTTTGGTAATTTTAATGCTTCCTTTTTTACAAAACCCCTTTTGCAAGAGCACAGAATTCGCAATCGCTATCTTTGCATGCTTTTTCGGCAAATCTACCTTCTGCAATTATTGTTGCAGCTTCGAGCATTGTCGTACGCAGTGTTTCAATATCATTATCAGGAATAACAAAGCGCTCTTTTCTTAACTTTCCGTTTTTTTCTTGGAGTAAAAAGTCGAGCTCGGCTGAAGCAAAATTAAACTTATGCTGTGGATCATTGTCTACAAGATAGCGATAAAAGCACAGCTGCCGATATTCGTTTCCGCTACTTGTTGCAGTAAGACCCATGATTTCATTACGCGTTTTAGGATTGCCCGTTTTATAATCAACGACGTTTACATGAGTATCATCAAGAAGTTCAATCTTATCCAAATTACCCGTAAGCGGAAGATCGCGCTCAGTCTTTGCACCACTCTCATCTTGGAAAGTTGTCGGCAATGTTACACCCTTAAGCGTATACTCGGTATATAAGTTTCGCACCCAGCCACCATTTTTTGTATAGTATTCAATGTATGAACGCAACATATCAGTTCCCCGTTTAAGTTCTTCGGCAAAAATAGCATCAGAGAGCGGTTGTCGACTGAGTTCAGACTCAAACAAAGAACAAACAAGATCAGCAGACATATCTTCTTCGACTCGATACTTATCAAAGAATGTTCGAAGAACTCCATGAATCGTAGTACCAAACATTTGATGCTTTGATTTGGCTTGTGGAATTCGTACCAAGTTTACAAAAAAGTATTTCCAAGAACATTCCAAAAAGTTATTGAGTGCCGTTACAGAAAGACCTCGCTCAAAGAATAATTCCCGCAAATGTGTTTGTACTGATGTATTAAGAGTAATATCCGCTTCAGACCCTGCCCCACTTGCTCGGTGCACTGGCAAAGGATTTTGTGAAGCATACTGTTCGTGCTGGAGTAGGTCGGGATTAAGTTCGCCAATAAATTGTGAAGGTAGGACTTCTTTTCCATCGGCTTTTGTCTGAGAGTGAGTAATAACAATATGTTTTTTTGCTCGTGTTAATGCAACATAAAATAGACGGCGATCATCATCAATAGTTCCAAGGCCTATATGCGCTGTACTTGGATTCTTAAAAGAATTTCGCTGTGTGGCATTGCCCCAAGCACCATCATTAACACCAACGACATAAACATATTCAAACTCAAGCCCTTTTGAACTGTGCGCTGTCATGAGCGAAACACCACCTTCGGCATGTGAAAGACCTTTTTTAGATTTAATACCATGCTCTTTAACCGAATGAACATAATCAACAATGTGGCCGATATGCGTAACTCTTTGAGAGCTCAAAGCATCGCGTGCATCGCTCACAAAAGAATCAACAACATGGAGTCGCTCAAGCCCTGTTGGTCCGGTCAAGATCCAGGAAATAAAGCCAGAGGTTTTCATGATATTTTCTATCATTTCCATACTCTGTGTTGCCCGCGCTTGCGGGGCCAGTGTATGCACCAGTGTCGATATTTTTGTATATGCATCAAGAAATGCTGGCGAAGCAGATCCAGAATGAGCATAGTTTTCTATCTTTCGGAAAAATGACACCGTTCCGCTTTCGCGCTTCTGCGGCGTGGTCGGTGCATGTAAAATATCTATGATTTCAGTCAAAGGAAAACCCATAAATGGTGCCAGAGCAAGAGTTGCACAAGCTTCATCATTGGCAGGATTCCAGACAAACTCTACGAGTGAAACTAAGAATCGCACATCGCTATCCTCAAGAAGATTTTGCTCAGAAAAAACGTGATGCTGTACTCCTAAATTCCTTAATGCTTGAGCATAGGGCTCTGCATTACTATTTGCTCGATATAAAATAGCAATATGCGAAGGCTTGATTCCCTCGGCAATATTTTTCTGAATTGACTGTGTAACATATTCAATTTCACTTGCTGTATCTGCACATGCAATAACATCTATTGGCCGAGAATTATACGGAGCATATGCTGTAAGGTGCGTATGCGAATGACCCTCGGGCATTATATTGTGCTCAATAAGGGAATGTGCAACATCAAGAACATGTTGAGTCGAACGATAATTTGCATGGAGCTTAATAATTTGTGCTTGCGGATACTTTTGTGAAAAATACAAAAAGTTATCGAGCGATGCTCCTTGAAAACGGTAGATAGCTTGTTTTTCATCTCCCACAATAAAAAGGTTGGGGTTATCATGAAAACATGTCACCAGCTCAAGCAATTTGTTTTGCACATTATTAGCATCTTGATGCTCATCAGCCAAAACGTACTGATATGACTCCTGAACAATGAGTCTAAAATCCTCATCACTTTCAAGAACGCGAACCACTTCCATAATCATATCGTCATAGTCGTACTTGTGACTACTTGCGAGAGCGCGCTCATATGCTTCATATACCAAAAGAAGCTCTTTATTTTTCTCTATTCTTTCTTTCGCTTTAACATGCTCGGCTTTCATTTTTCCCTTATGAGCACCCTTTTCATGATAAAGGTCAGGAATAGCATTCCATGCTTTTTCGGCAATTTCTATACTTTTTTTAAAATCTTGAGGCGAAATATTTTCGCGCTTCATGGTGCTAATTTCTCGAATACATGGATCAACATAATACAAAGGATCTCCGTGGGGTCGAAGCAGGGTCAATGACTGCTCTGTTATGCAGGTTGCAATCATACTTTTTTTATCCAAGTCAGAAATATTTACCGCCCCAATGATACGAGGAAATCTTTCGGGATACTGCTGAATTAGACTATGCGCAAAACCGTGGAAAGTTGCTATATGAATTCGATATGCAGTGGTGCCAATAATACCAGCAAGCTTTGAGCGCATAGCAAAAGCGCCAGCCTCGGTAAATGTAAGAGCAAGAATTGTTTCGGGTTCGGCTTGTGTTGTCCTCAGAATATTTGCAATACGCAAGGTAAGAATTGTTGTCTTACCTGTTCCGGGGCCAGCAATAACAACGACAGGACCTTCAACAGTGTCGACAGCTCTTTTTTGCTCTGGATTAAGGCCCTGATAGAGCTTTAAAAAATGCTCTTCGTATTTTTGAGCCTCTATTTTGACCGATGTATGCTTTTTTTGAGCCATATATAAGGTAAGTATAGCATTGTGGCTTTGTGTTATTTGGATTGACATTTGATTAATTTGGTGTTAGGGTATCGGCAGTATGAATATTCAGGCAATTCTTCTTGCGCTTTATCTGGGCGCAGGACATAGGATCGTCACAACTCAAACTCGTTCAGGACAGCTTTACAAAGACTGCCAGTTCGAGTACGCCAACCCATTTAGCGGAGTAATCTGCTTCTGGGTCGGCAACAGGCTCGTCAAGGTGGCAGCGGCAGATGTCGCTGTCATCCATGTCTCGGACCTTGCAGAAGGTCCGCTGCTGTGGTTCGACAAGAATCTGCTTGAACGGGTCGCATGATCGGTCGACGACGTGAAGTAGCCACAAGCCCGGCGCGCATGCGCGCCGGGCTTTACTCTCCCCTTTTAATTTACATACTCGAGTAAAATATTTACTCCAAACAAAAAAACGAGCATTGCTCGTTTTTTTTTGTTTGCCTCTTAATAGTTCTTGAGTCGATTTATCTTTTCGTGCTGGCGAATCTTGTCGTGAGCCTTAGCTTCGATCTGGCGAATACGCTCTCGCGTAACACCGAACTCTTTACCTACTTCTTCTAGAGTATGAGTAATGCCATCGAGCAAACCGTGACGCATTTCAAGAATCTTACGCTCTTTTGGTGAAAGATCATCCAAAATTTCTTTAACTTGATCTGTAAGAATTCGTCGTGAAGCTTCTTGATCTGGTGAAAGAATCTTATCATCGGCAATAAAGTCTCCGAGGGTTGATTTACCGTCTTCACCATCATCACCAACGGGGTTTTCGAGTGACACAGTGTCCTGATCGATTTTCTCAATGTTATAAACTTTCTCTACATCAAGACCCATTTCGGTTGCAATTTCATCGGCCAAAGGATCACGGCCAAGGTCTTGTGTAAGGCGGCGAACCACTTGCTTATACTTTGCAATAGTTTCTACCATGTGCACAGGAACACGAATAGTACGTGACTGATCAGCAAGAGCACGGGTAATTGCTTGGCGAATCCACCATGTGGCATATGTTGAAAATTTAAAGCCTTTTGTCCAATCAAATTTATCTACCGCTTTAAACAAACCGAGGTTTCCTTCTTGAATAAGGTCAAGGAGTGTAAGATCAGGGCTTCGGCCTACATACTTCTTTGCAATAGAAACCACGAGTCGCAAGTTAGCTTTTGCCAAAAGACCCATAGCCTCTTTGTCGCCAGCTTGAATTCGCTTTGCAAGCTCTTTCTCTTGAGCAGCATTAACGAGTGGATATTGGCCGATTTCTTTAAGATACATCTGAATCGAGTCAAAACCAGCATCACCACCACGAGATCCATATGAGTACTTCTTTGTATGAACAACTGGCTCTGGTTCTACTTCAAGTAAGCCTCCACCTTCAAGAACATCTACCCCTGCTGTTGCGAGCTTTTCATAGAGTTCATCAAGGAAAACAATATCTGATTCAATGGTTGGGAAATCCTTAAGAATTTCGTCGTACGTAACAAAGCCTCGCTCTTTTCCTTTTGCAACGAGTTTATCTGCTTTAGCCGAAAGATCTTTAGCTTTAACTTTTGTAGTATCTTTTTTTGGATGCTTTGCTCCAGAGTGAGTTGTCTTTTTACTCTTAACTTTAACCTTTGTCTTAATAACTTTCTTTTTTGTTTTCTTTGTGGCCATTGTTTTAATTGTTACGTGATCGTTTTTCTTCTATGCCCCGCAAACGAATTCCAATCTCTTGGCATCGCGCTAACCATTTTTGAACCTCGCTTTCACTATCTTTTGTTCGCTCTGCAACAGTTATTTTTTCCATGAGGACTGCAAACTCTTCTCTGAGCAGACTTTCTTCGAGCGATTGAATGAGTTCTCCGAAAGTTTTTTCGAGAGCTTGAGGATCATTTCCGTAGAGAACCTCTATTTCGAAAGCTCCATCTTGATACTGAGTTAAATATTCGGTGTGTATTACATTATATTTTTCTTCACCAACTATCGCTCGTAATTGTGCATCGAGTTTTTCGACGGCACCGGCTACACCCGTAAGTACTGTTCTGATTCCTGATATTTTCTTAAGTATAGCATGTTCTTTTGCAAGTACTGGGTCAGGAGCTTTTGGCGGCGGTGACTCTGGAGCACTGCGAGCACGCTGCGGATCCGACTTTGCTCGGATTTGAGCTTTTTCAAATGCTTTAACATCGTCCCATACTGCATTTTCGGGAATATGTAACCTTTCGGCTATGAGGCGCACAAAGTGTGAGCGCTCCATCGTACTCTTAATTTTTGCTATGAAGGGCAAAGCGAACTCTCGAACTAATTTAGTAGCCTTTCGTATGTCAGAGTGTTCTTTAAGGATGCCGTCAACCACGTACTCAACAATATGTACTGAGTTCTTGAGGGCAAGCTTCCACTGCTCTGGATTATCACGAATCAAGTCGGCAGGATCTTTTGCATCAGGAATTCTTGCAACCTTAACATCCATACCAAGTGAGAGCAGAATATCTGCTGATCGCAAGGTTGCTTTTCTACCTGCTTTATCAGAATCAAAAGCAAGAATCACATTTGGTGAAAGCCGTTGAACGATTCCAAGATTATTAACTGCATCGGTTCCAACAGAATCATTAAGAGCAGTACCCGAAACTGCAATGGTATTACGCGTACCAATTTGATGCGCCATGATTAAATCCATTTGACCTTCAACAAAGATAGAGTAACCCGCTTTGCGAATTGCACCCTTTGCTTTATCAATTCCAAACAAAACATTAGCTTTGGTAAAGAGCGGAGTTTCTGGACTATTTAAGTATTTTGCCGATTCGCCGTCATCAACAAGAATGCGCCCGGTAAAAGCAATAACACGACCGCTCGAATCACAAATAGGAAACATAACTCGACCGCGGAACCTGTCGTACATTCCCTTTTCTGTCTTTTTACCCAAACCATAGGTCTCGATTTCTGCTTCAGAATACCCACGAGCTAATAAGTGCGTAGTAAGCAATCGCCACTCAGCAGGAATAAAGCCGATACGGAAACTTGCAATTGTCTCGGCAGTTAAACCTCGTGACTCAACATATGTGCGTGGAGCATCATGTAATGCAAACTGCTTTTCAAAAAACTTTGCAGCATCTTCCATGATTGCATAGCTGCGTTCTTTTTCTGCTTTTGATTCACGAGTATAGGTAAGATCGAGTTGAACACCTGCGCGTTCGGCAAGCAATTTGAGGGCGCCCATAAAATCAAGGCCTTCAAATTGCTCAACAAACGAAAAGATGTCTCCTTTTGCCCCGCAACCAAAACAATAGTATGTTCCTCGGTCAGGCGAAACAAAGAAGGAAGGTGTCCTTTCATTGTGAAATGGACACTTTCCCTTCAATGTTTTGCCCGCAGGCTTAAGCTCAATATACTGGCCGACAACGTCGACAATATTAAGCTTATCTTTAATTGTTTCGACAGTAGATCGTTGCATAGTTGGAACGCACGATACACATCGGGCACTTACAGAACACCACTACAAACTCACAGTCTAGAGATATGCTTCGTCAGATACTTGCTTTGGCTTTACAGCTTCAACAATTTTCTGCTTTGGACTTCCAGCAAAACCAGAACCAGCTGGAATAAGGCGGCCGATAATAACGTTTTCCATAAGACCACGTAGATCATCGCTTGAACCCTTAATTGCAGAACTAATGAGCACTCGAGTTGTATGCTGGAATGAAGCTGCTGACAAGAAGCTCTTTCGAGACAATGAAACTTCGGTAATTCCCATCACAACGTTGTTTGTCTTTGCTGCTTCTCCGCCCTTTTCTCGAGCAAGAGCATTTGCTTCGCTCAATTGTGAATCACTCACAATTTCACCTTCAGCAAATTCTGTACTGCCTGGGTTAACAACCTTTCGGCGTGAGAACATTTGTTTTACGATAATTTCAATATGCTTTCGAGCCACAGTTTCACCCTGAAGTTCGTAAATCTTACTTACTTCACTAATAACATAGTCCTTTGCTCGAACTTCTCCTGCATATTCAAACACTTCATCAATGTCTGCAGAACCATCGGTAATAATGTCGCCCTTTGTAACCTTATCGCCAACCTTAACAAGAGGAACTCGCTTATAGTGGAACGAGAATTCAACTTCGTGAGTTTTCTTTGAACCCTTCGCACGATCTTCAAGCTCAGGCACGATAGTAATAATCTTTTCTTTGCCCATGTCTTTAACTTCAGACACGATACCTGAAACCGACGCAACAACTGCTGGATTCTTTGGTCGGCGCTTTTCAAAGATTTCTTCTACTCGTGGAAGACCCATAGTAATGTCTCCGCCTTCTGAAGCCACACCTCCGGCGTGGAATGTACGCATAGTAAGCTGTGTACCCGGTTCACCAATTGCTTGTGCAGCAACTGTTCCCACGGCTTCTCCTAGGTCAACCTGCTTGTTGCGACCCATGTCTGTTCCGTAACACTTAACACAGACACCTGAAGCACTTTTACATGCAAGTGGAGAGAATACTCCAACCTCAGAAACACCAGCTTCTTCTACCTTAAGAGCATCTGCTTTAGAAAGAATATGTCCTTTCTTAAAGAGAACTGTTCCTGAAGCATCAGCAATATCCTGAGCAATAACTCGACCTCGAATAGTTTTTGAAAGTGGAATTGCAATTCCTGAAGCTGTTTGCTTGCGAATTGTAACGAATTCTTTTGTTCCACAATCTTCTTCGGTAACCATAACGTCTTGAGCAACAACGAAGAGCTTACGTGTAAGGTAACCTGCTTTAGCTGTGTTCAAAGCTGTGTCGGTAAGACCCTTTCGAGAACCGTGAGTTGTAATGAAGTACTCAATTGGTGTAAGACCTTCTTTTGTACATGAGATAATTGGGTGTTCAATTGTAGCACCTGAAGTACTTGCAATAAGACCCTTCATACCAATCATCTGAGTAATCTGAGCAAGAGAACCTCGAGCTCCAGATGTAACCATGTCGTACACTGAACCCAACTTATCAAGTGAGTTTGGAATAAGCTTTTCTACATCAGACTTTGCCTTCTGCCAGATTTCAATATTTTTGCGAAGTCGCTCTTCTTCGGTAAGAAGACCTTCATTGAACTGACCTTGCACAACATCTGCTTTATCTTTAGCCTCTGTAATTACTGCAGCCTTTCCTTCAGGCACAGTAATATCATCAATTGCCCATGTTGTTCCAGACTTTGTAGTGAACTTAAATCCGAATGACTTAATCTTGTCGAGAACCATTGTTGCATATGTCGTATCGTATCGGATCAAAAGATCGTCAATGATAGCTGTCATGCGCTTTCGATCAATTTCTTTATTGATGAAAGGATAGTCATCAGGAAGAACCTGGTTAAAGAGGATGCGTCCTACTGTTGTCTCAAAAATCTTTCCACCAAATTCAGCAAATTTTGGAGAATCAGTTGGGAGCACCTTTATCTTTGCGCGGAATCCAATACCACCGAAGTCGCGAGCAATTACTGCAGCATCTGGTGATTCAAATACTTGTCCTTCACCCTTATCACCATCAACAACCTTAGTAATCCAGAAACAACCAAGAACAATATCAAGAAGCTTTGCAGCAACTGTAGGATCTCCGTTACCTGGTTTCAAAACGTTTCGGTTTGAAGCCATGATTTCTCGAGCCTCAGCTTGAGCCTCAGGAGAAAGTGGAACGTGAACTGCCATTTGGTCTCCGTCGAAGTCAGCGTTGAAAGCTGTACATACGAGTGGGTGAACCTGAATAGCGTTTCCTTCGATAAGAACTGGGCGGAAAGCCTGAATACCGAGTCGGTGAAGTGTAGGAGCACGGTTCAAAAGAACGTACTTATCCTTAATCACATCTTCGAGAATTGCCCACACATCAGCAATACCTTCGTCGATAAGACGGTTAGCAGCACGAATGTTGAATGCCAATTCTTTTTTGAGCAAACCAGAAATTACGAATGGGCGGAAAAGCTCGAGTGCCATATGCTTTGGCAAACCACACTGATCGAGTGCGAGTTCTGGACCCACAACAATTACTGAACGTCCTGAGTAGTCAACACGCTTTCCAAGAAGGTTTTGTCGGAACAAGCCTCGCTTACTCTTAAGGTTATCTGAGAGTGACTTAAGAGCTCGCTTAGAAGCAGGGCTTCCAGCTTGGTATGAATTTGTTGAGTGTCGAATTGAGTTATCAAGCAATGCATCAACAGCTTCCTGAAGAATACGCTTTTCGTTTCGCAAAATAACGTCTGGAGCGTGGATCTCTTTAAGCTTAAGAAGACGATTGTTTCGGTTAATAACACGTCGATACAAATCGTTAACGTCAGCAGTAGCGTAGCGACCACCATCAAGAGGCACCATTGGTCGAATAGCTGGAGGAATTATTGGAATTCGTGTAAGGAACATCCATTCTGGACGAGACTTTGCTTTGATGAATGAACGAACAACTGAAAGTCGTCGTGTAAGCTTTTCAGCATCAAGAGCACTTGCCTGTTCAAGCTCAGCAACAATTTCTGTTTCAAGCTTTGAAAGATCAGTATTCTTAAGAATGTTGTAGATAGCTTCTGCACCAATACCCACTTCGAAAAGTGTACCGTATTTCATTGAGAACTTATGGTACTGAACTTCATCAAGAACAAGTCCTGGTCGTAGGCTTTCAATGTCTCGACGAGCACCCATAAGAAGCTCCTTGAGCATTTCTTGTGTCTTTTCGTCTTGAGCTGCTTTTACCTTACTCTTGAATTCTGAATCCAAGTCTTTAAGGAACTGAGCGCGCTCTTCATCATTAACCTTAGTTACAATGTAACCTGCAAAGTAAACAACCTTTTCAACTTCAGATGCTGGCAATCCCATCACCAAACTAATTCGTGATGGCATTGATCGAAGAAACCAAATGTGAGCAACTGGTGAAGCAAGGTTAATGTGTCCCATTCGATCACGTCGAACAATTGATCGAGTAAGTTCTACTCCACACTTTTCACAGACAATTCCCTTATAGCGAATTCCCTTGTACTTTCCACAGTAACATTCCCAATCGCGGTCTGGACCGAAAATCTTTTCATCAAAAAGACCTCCCTTTTCTGAACGCTGTGTTCGGTAGTTAACTGTTTCTGGTCGTTCAACTTCTCCGAAAGACCATTCAAGAATTTTCTCTGGTGAAGCAACGGTGAGCACTACTTCATCAAAATCCTGTGGCTCTACTCCTTTTTTATTAGTGTTATATGACATATATGTTGAGTTATTACTCTTCATGTGAACTTACACCAGGGTTCTTCTTGCGGAGTTCTACATCGAGTGCAAGACCGCGGAGTGTCTTAAGAAGCACATTGAATGACGCTGGAATATTTGGCTGCTTAAGTGGTTCACCCTTAACGATAGAGTCAAATGCTTGTGTTCGTCCGACAATGTCGTCTGACTTAATGGTAAGCATTTCGCGGAGCGTATGTGCTGCTCCATGACCCAAGAGTGCCCACACTTCCATTTCTCCAAATCGCTGACCTCCTCCTTGCGCCTTTCCTCCGAGTGGCTGCTGAGTAATGAGAGAGTAAGGACCGATAGAACGCATGTGAATCTTGTCTTCAACCATGTGGTGCAATTTGAGCATGTACATGTATCCAACGGCAATTGGTTGTTCAAAGTGTTCACCTGTTCGGCCGTCGCGAAGCTTCATTTTTCCTGAAGTATCGAATCCTGCCTTTTTAAGTTCTTCTTTAATTTCAACATCTGTTGCTCCTACGAATGGAGGAACAATAGCTTGGTAGTTAAGAGTGTTTGCAGCAAGACCAAGGTGCAATTCAAGAATCTGACCAAGGTTCATACGTGAAGGCACGCCAAGTGGTGTCAAAATCATATCAACTGGAGTACCATCTTCTGTGTATGGCATATCCTCTTCTGGAAGAATCTTTGAAATAACTCCCTTGTTACCGTGTCGTCCGGCAAGCTTGTCTCCTACTGAAACATTTCGGAGCTGTGCTACTTCAATGTAAATCTTCTTGATAATTCCTGATTCAAGTTTGTCTCCTTTCTCTCGAGAGAAAATCTTAACCGAGATCACGCGGCCACGCTGTCCGGCTTCGAGTCGCTTAGATGTATCCTTAACATCGCGAGCCTTTTCACCGAAGATTGATCTAAGAAGTCGCTCTTCTGGAGTAAGTTGAGTTTCGCCTCGTGGAGAAATCTTTCCTACAAGAATATCTCCTGGTCGAACCTCAGCACCAACTCGAATAATACCGTCTTCGGCCAAGTTCTTAAGCTTAGCCTCGCTTACGTTTGGAATATCGCATGTAGTAACTTCGGGACCGAGCTTAGTGTCGCGAACGTTAATTACGTATTCTTCAAGGTGAATAGATGTAAACTTACTGTCCTTAACAAGGCGCTCAGAAATAATGATAGCGTCTTCGTAGTTAGAACCCGACCATGACATGAAGGCAATGCGAATATTGTGTCCGAGTGCCATTTCACCATTATCAGATGTTGATGTATCAACAAGAACTTCGCCCTTCTTTACTTTTTGTCCAAGAGAAACAATTGGTCGCTGATGGAAAGCAGTAAAGCCGTTTGTTCGTGTAAAGTGCACGAGCTTCCACTCATGCTTTTTACCCTTCTTATCAGTAAGTTCTACATGACTAGCATCGATCGATGTGATTTCTCCATCTTCTGGAGCAACAACAATTCGGCCTGAGTCAAGGACTGCTTTGTGTTCCATACCTGTAGCAACAAGAGGAGCTTCAGGAACGAGACAAGGAGTAGCCTGCTTCTGCATGTTTGATCCCATGAGTGCTCGGTTGGCGTCGTCATGGTTCAAGAATGGAATAAGTGATGTAGCAATAGAGAAAGCCTGATTAGTATCAACGTCGATATAATCTACTTCTCCACTCTTACAAATACTTGGATTACCATTGATACGAACTTCTACTTCGTCAGCAGTAATTTTTCCGTTCTTATCATACTCTGTAGCCGCATGAGCAATTCGGTAGTTTTCTTCTTCGAGAGCATTCATGTATACAATTTCATCGGTAATTTTTCCGTTCTTTACCTTTGCGTATGGAGTTTCAATCATGCCGAAATCATTGATTCGTGCATATGTTGAAAGACGAAGAATAAGACCGATGTTTGGACCTTCTGGAGTGTGGATCGGACAAAGTCGACCATAGTGAGATGTATGCACGTCGCGAACTTCGAAACCTGCTCGCTCACGTGTAAGACCTCCGGGACCAAGAGCAGAAAGTGTTCGAAGATGCTCAATTTCTGAGAGCACGTTCTCTTGCTGCATAAACTGTGACAACTGGTTTGTCGTAAAGAATTCCTTAATACGAGCCTGAAGTGGTCGTGGGAAGACGAAGTTTACAGGCAATGTTACGTCTGTATCAACAGTCGACATTTTGTCCTGAATATTTCGCTTCATCTGTGTCATACCAACACGAATCTTTTGCTGAAGAAGTTCTCCGGCATAACGAACTCGTCGGCGACCAAGGTGGTCAATGTCGTCTTCCATTGCATCGGGAGTATTGTTAAGAGTAACAATGTGTCCAATTGCAATGCCAACATCTTCGACAGTAAGAACTTTTTGCTCAAGAGCCTTCTCATCCATCGGCTTACCGAAACGCTTATTAAAGTGGAAACGACCTACACGAGAAAGGTCATATCGCTCAGCACTAAAGATACCTCCAAGATAGTCTCGGGCATTGTCTGCTGTAGCTAGATCACCATCACGAAGACGCTTATGAATTTCAACATAAGCTTCATCAGTTGTCTTTGCATGATCCTTAGCTAGAGTAAGTTCAATTACTTTGCGAGCATTCTCATTACCGGCAAAAAGTTTGAGAATTGCTTCATTAGTTTCAGCTCCAAGGATGCGGAGGAGCGATGTTACAGGGAATTTTCGCTTTCGATCAATTCGAACATAAATGGTGCCATCAGCATCACTTTCAATTTCAACCCAAACACCTCGAGCAGGAATTACCTTTGCACCAAAGTATGTCTTTGCTTTGATTTCACTTGCTGTGAAGAAAATACCGAACGAACGCGCAAGCTGAGGAACGATAACTCGCTCAATACCGTTAATAATAAAAGTTCCGTGAGATGTCATGAGTGGGAAATCGGCAAGGAAAATTTCTTGCTCTTTCTCGACACCCATAATCTTATTCTTAAGCTTTACTCGAGCCTTAAGCTGTCCTTCATATGACAACTTTTGTGACTTAGCAAAATGCTCATCATATTTTGGCTTTGACAATTCAAAACCTGTAAACGAAAGTTCAAACTTCTTTCCTGCATAGTCTTTAATAGGAGAGAACTCTTTAAGAGACTCTTCAAGACCCTGCTTAACGAGCCACTCAAACGACTGCACCTGTGCGTCCACGAAGTGCGGCATAGTCGTAAGAGGAGCTTTATATCGCCCGAAATACTTTTTTGTGGTTTTCATTACTGAAATAGTGCTCTACACGTTGTATTTCGTCCTCACACACACTCGGTCACCCAAAACACCATAATAGAAAAATCCCCAGTAAGAGGGTTATGGTGTTAATCTTTATTATATTAAGGGGGTAGACACGAGTAAGGACTAAATTTGCCTTTATAATCCTTCACTTTTTCTCGTAACTCAATCGAATGAAGTTATACCGAGCCTAGCAAACTTTTTAAGACTCGTCAAGTAGTTTTTCCACAAAAGCAGGTACTGCTGAGCCCGAAATGATGCGGGGCTCTGATTTGACGATAGAAAAGACGTATTCTTGTATGCCTCCAGCTTGTTGCGGTGGTATAAAGCAATGCTTTTCACCCTTAATGCCTAGATTTGCTGGAGCTTGCTCCTTTTGATATTGAGTATCCCCTTCTATATATGTATGTTTACATACAATAGATATTCCCAAGCCTAGGCCGGTTTGTGTTTGTACAGAAAAATCTTGATCAAATACAAAGTTGCCGAGCGAATAATAAACGGGCTTACCAACAATCTCTTCTTTAATCTGAATTACATGCGGGTGATGGCCAATAACCATATCTGCCCCAAGATTAATCCACTTCTCTGCCATGGTGCGCTGAAAATTTGTTGGCTCTGTTTGATATTCTTCGCCCCAGTGCGGAGTTACGATAATAATTGCTTTCCCTTTGGTTTCTGCGTGAATTCGGGCAATTTCTTCTGCGACTTTTGCATAGCTACCTGCAAATTGATGAAAACCAATTACCGAAAGCTGCGCTCCGTTCGCTAACTGTGTACTATAGCTAATATTTCTATCATTACGAGGGTCACCATAGACAATAAGGCCTGAGCTTGAAGCAAATTGTAGTGTTTGGCGAATTCCCTCGCTACCAAAATCTAAACCGTGATTGTTTGCAATACCCACAATATCAAAACCAGCTTGCACTAAATGTTCTGCGGACTCAGGAGGAAAAGTAAATTGTAATGCTTTATTACTATAATCAACCGTCTTTGATGGATATGTTGTTATTGGCCCTTCTAGGTTAGCAATTGCAAGGTCAAATGAAGCTATAAAATCTGCTGTATAAGTAAAGGGGAATTTTCCACCAAAAGCGCTGTGACGATTTCGTACAGCACGATCGAGCATGACATCGCCCACAAAAAGAACCGTGGAAGTTGAATACGATATTGTTTGCTGAGGAATTTCATAGATGCGTAAACGGTCAGTTTGACCGCCAATAACTATCTTTGAAAGACTCGAGCCCAAACCGGCAGCTATCATAGCAAAAAATAGCCCACCAATGGCATAGTGAAATATTTTTTGTAGAGAAATTTTATTCATACACAACTATGTTGTACGAAGCTTCTTTACTCTTTCTGCGGCGCGCCACTCATCAATGAGTTTATGATTTCCTGATAAGAGTACCTTAGGAACTCGAAGCTTTTTACCCTTCCATACTATCACCTCGGGGCGTGTGTATGCACGTGGCGATGATATTCGAGCTTCTTCTCGAGAATCAAAAGAACCAAGCACACCTTTAATTTGGCGTGCAATAGTGTCGATCGTGAGCATAGCTGGCAATTCTCCGCCAGTTACTACAAAAGGACCAACAGAAACATCTTCCATTTTAAACATGGAATGGAGTCGGGCATCAATGCCTTCATAGCGACCACACACTAATATAATATCAGTATACTTTTCTGCACTCTGAGCTGCGTATTCGGTAGTTAATTGTGTACCTTGTGGAGCAAAAAATATAATTTTAAGTCGAGACTTCTTTTTGCGTTTTATAGCTGTTACAGCTTTTGTAAGTGCTCGAGCTACAGGTTCTGCTTGCAACAGCATTCCTGGGCCACCACCATATGGCTTATCATCTAGTCGATAGTCTGAATACTTTGGCTTTTTCTTACCTTTTGCAGCTTGAGTGAAATCTCGAGGATTATAAAATTTAACAGCAATCTTTTTTGCCTCAAGGGCACGCTTTAAAATCGACTCATTGAGGTATGAGTCGAAAGATTGTGGAAACAAGCTAATTACGTGAAAAGTGAGCATATGAATTTATAAATATATTATACACTAAAAATTTAGCTCTGTACAGAACCATATTTGGGCTTACTTTCGTGCTCGAAGAACGTACTTGCTATATATCTGATTATATGGTATAAAGATTATGGAAACCCTCGCCCTCTATTGAGGAAACGAGGCATGTAACTTAATGTCAAAAACAAGAAGGAGAAGCGAGTCGATGAATGTCGATTTAACTATCAACAAGTGGGCGGGAGTTAGCAGCTTGAAGCCCACAAAGCGACAACTTGGGATACTCCATACCATGCTTACCGAGCTCATCAGTGAGCTCGTGAAATATGGACTCCCCGCCGAAGGGGGCTACTGGGTGACGCTTGATGCTGGGTCAACGGTTGGTACCAACCAGCACGAATATCGGATCCAGAAACGTGGCGGGAACGGTAATCGCCCAGGACTTGTGTTCCTACGGGTATGGCTTGAGATGGGCACGTGTTTCGCGGCGTCACTTACACTTCCGGGAAACAACAGGCTTGCTACACTCTGCGATGCAGCTGTGCGCAAAAGCCTTGGCACTCACAATCACTTCCAGTTCACCCAAGAGGGCAAACTGGTGCGTGCTGGTGACAGTGGCACTGAGGTTCAGCGCTCTGCAAAACCTGCAGAGCCTACTACAGAGCCTGTAGAACCTGTAGCGGCTACTGCGAGCGCACAAGAAAGTGCCGCAGTGCAACTCGAATCAAGGGTGGAGCCAACTACCCCTGAGCAAACCCAAGCTGGCACGAATACGGCTGAGGGTAGCGGGGCTGCCGAATCGGAAGATTCAGACTCCACTGTTGGGTTGAGCAGGTTCTTTGCGGACAACTCAAACCAGGTACTAATCCTCGCACAGCTTGCCGAGCTGTGTATCAAGGACAACACCAAGGAGGTTACCTTCCCCGATTGGATCAAATCCCTCGAAGAACAGTGGGGATCGAAGTACAAGATCACCTCGGTGGGAGTCCGCCGGGCGATTGCGCGTGAGGGCCGAAGGATCGGCTGGTTCTCACGGAAGGTTGAGTTTGGAACGACCTGGTACTCAATCACACAGGTTGGGGTGAAAATCCTTTCAGCCGAGCACAGCTATCGCGATCTCGCTGATAAGTACCGGCAAATTGCCGGATATACTTCGAATGATCCGGTGGCGCCAGCGACGAACGATCCGTTGGCACAGCTGGCCAGCAAGCACGCCGAGTATGTCACTTCCGAAAGGGAGTTGCATGAACTCAGGACCGAACTGGCCGAGTCGGTGGAAATCCTGACGAACTTGCGGGAAACCGTGAGTCGCCTCGACAGAGAGCTCCGGGCTGCTAAAGCCTTGCTGCGGGAGTCCGAGGCTGACACTGTCACCGAGGACGATGTCGCGGCGGCAGAGCGAAAGCTCGCCGAACTGCGCCCGGCAGAAGAGCAGTATCAACGAGTTGTTGCGCTACTTGCTCTTCGCTGACAAGGAAAAACAAACCGCCGAGACACGAATGTCTCGGCGGCCTTTTTTATTGCTATTCTTTTATCCACACACACCCTTCTACTCTCTTTGTATTATTCAAGCTTGAGATCAGCCATTGCTTCGTCGAGTGTTTTACTTACTCGCTCGCCTGCAACGCTTCCTGCTGGTTCGTTAATCTTAAGATTAACTCGAGAATTATTCTTCATTCCCACAACTCGCAAAAGTGTTCGAATTGCTTTTGCTGTGTTTCCTGAGCGGCCAATTACTTTACCCATATCGTCTGGATGAACTTCGAGTGTAAGAAGCACTCCCATTTCATCGACAGTTCGAACGATCTTTACCCCTTCTGGGTTATCAACGAGTGCCTTAATAACGTAGTCTAAAAACTGTGTATCTTTCTCTGTTGTTGTCATATTTGTGAAATTAACGGAAAATTATTCGGAACACGTTGCTACAATTGTAACGTGGTAGGTTTGTGAGTCAAACAAGTTATACACACTGTGTACGTGCTTAATTGAACTCACGTGTATAGTGTAGGACTAAGCCTGAACTGGAGCTGCGGCTGGAGCGGCTGCAGGAGCAGCATCACCCTCTTTCTTTTGAACTGTCTTTTTTGGAAGAGCGTTCACTTTCTTTCCTGTAAGCACCTTCTTTTCGATAAGGAAATTGTGAACCGTATCAGAGAGCTGAGCACCCTTTGCCATCCAAGCTTTGATTGCTTCTACATTGAAAGCATCAACAGCATTGTCGATACGTGAATCGTATGATCCAAGTACTTCTAAAAATCGTCCGCTTTTAGGTCCGTTCTTTGAATCTGTAAGCACCAAGCGAAACTTGGGTTCGTGCTTACGTCCTACTCGTTGCAATCTAATCTTTAACATGGGATAGATAATAACAGAACTCTAGAAAAATGCAAGCACCTGCACCGTTTTAGCTTAAAAGTGAGCTTGGGGGTTGAAATAACAAAAGAAAACCGCCCTACTTACTCAGCAGAGCGGCTGCAAGTGATGCCTGGACTATGCAAGCCCGGACACCACCTTTTGTTCATGACTCACACCGGCGCCGCCCCCTACAGGAATAAGGTCGAAGCCGAAGTCAGCCTCGATCACTTGCGCCAGTCGCAAGGAATCATTGAGACCCTTGAAACCGAGACGAGCTGTTGGCAATGAGGTAATTACCGGCATACCATGCTCAACATGCGCCCTCAAGCCAAGCTTGAGTGATTCGAAATCCCTCGGCCACTCGCCGTCACCGAAGACTTCTTTGCACCGCTTGGCAATACGGAACCAGCGATGCGAGTTTGCGAACGGAGTGAATACAGGGATCACGAAAAGTGAACTCACTGGCCACATCGAGAGAAAGCCGGCAATGGCACCGAATCCCAGCGCCATATTAACCGCACCACACATGCGTGCAATGTAATAAACTGCAACAGCCAGGCTGATGCACATCACCACAGGACCGATAATACCTGCCCAGATGAGCCAAACCGAGGGTGGCTTGCGAAATCTTGCAACTCCGCAAGGCGCAAGAACCTCCCCGATTGTTGCATCTGCCTTCTTGCACAATTCAACTTCTTCTGTTGTCATACAGTAACCAAATAAATGTTCCAACATCAACACGGATACACAATATATACGCGTTGTTACTAAAAATTAGGATACTACATAATATTAACTGTGTCAATAATTATAGCCCCTCGCTCAACTGCATCGCTCTGGCGAATCACCTAACATATGCTATAGTAACCCTACATATGAACACTCATTCTTCGCCTCAACCGGCAGCTGCACACAACAATTCTCACCAACGTCAAACACCTTCTAACCCAACACTCATTCAAGGAATCATCACAACAACCCGCAAAGGAATGGGCTTTGTTGATAATCCAGCCGATGCAGAAAACGATATCGTAATCGAGGCCGGCAACCTTAACACCGCTCTTCATGGTGACCTTGTACAAGTATCACTTTTTCCTAAGCGCAAAAGCGGCAATAAAGATTTTGAGCAAACCGGTGAAGTCATTAAAATCTTAGAGCGAGCTCGCACAGAATTTGTAGGCACAGTTGAATCTGAACGCGGTCTTGTTTTTGTTACCCCTGACGAAAGAAAATCGTATACCGATTTTGTTGTTCCTGCAGATAAAACTCTTGGGGCAGTTAACGGAGACAAGGTTGTTGTTAAACTTATTTCATGGACTGATGCAAAAAAGAGTCCTCAAGGAGAAATAGTTCGTGTCATTGGTAAAAAAGGAATTAACGATGTAGAGATGGAGGCTATCGTGCTTGAAAGTGGTTTTGATACTCGCTACCCCGCCCCCGTTATCGAAGAAGCCGAGAAGCTTGCTCAAACACAGATTCCAATTCCTCAGAACGAAATTGCTCGTCGCCGTGATATGCGCAATGTTCTTACTGTAACTATTGACCCTATCGACGCCAAAGACTTTGACGATGCAATTTCTTTTGTTGAGACAGGCACAAAAACATCTGACGGTTTAGATATTTACGAGATTGGCGTGCATATTGCCGATGTTTCGCACTATGTACAAGAAGGCACAGCTCTTGATGAAGAAGCACAAGCTCGAGGCTGCTCTATTTATCTTGTTGACCGAACTATTCCTATGCTACCTGAGGTTCTTTCAAACGGTCTCTGTAGTCTTAATCCTCATGAAGACAAGCTTACTTTCTCTGCAGTTTTTATGATGGATATTCGTGGTCGTGTTCATGATCGCTGGTTTGGTCGCACTGTAATCAATTCAAATCGCCGCTTTACCTATGAAGAAGCTCAAGAATGTCTCGAAACCAAAGCTGGTGATTTCGCCAAAGAATTAATTACCCTTAATACCATTGCCAAAGAACTCCAAAAAGAGAAATTTAATAAAGGAGCAATCGAATTTGAGCAAGATGAAATTAAGTTCAAGCTTGATGAAACTGGAAAGCCAATTGGTGTATACAAAAAAGTACGTAAAGATGCTCATAAGCTTGTCGAAGAATACATGCTTCTTGCAAACCGCGAAGTAGCAAAATTTATTTACTCAGAGATCAAGCGTAAAGGTCATAAAGACACTGGCTCAATTTATCGAATCCACGATGTTCCCGACAAGGATCGCATTGCTGATCTGGGAATTTTTGTGCGCGCTCTTGGCTACAGCCTCAATACTGATAAAGAAATTACTGCCCACGACCTCAAAAAACTCCTTAAGCAAATTGAAGGAACTCAGCATGAAGATCTTATTCGAACAGCAACAATTCGATCAATGCAAAAAGCTATCTATTCAACCAAAAATATTGGGCACTTTGGTCTAGCTTTTGATTATTACACACACTTCACTTCGCCAATTCGTCGTTACCCTGACCTTCTTGTACAGAGAATTCTTCATAAGCATCTTGCTGGCGAACCTTTCGGCGATCGTGATGCAGTTCGCTTTGAAAGTATTGCTCAAAAATCAACACGACGCGAAATCGACGCAGCGGACGCAGAGCGAACATCAATCAAGCTCAAGCAAGTTGAGTTTATGGCGCAGCACATTGGTAAAAAATTTACCGGTACCATTTCTGGTGTTACTGAATGGGGTATTTACATTGAAGATGTCGACACTCGTTGCGAAGGAATGGTAAAGATCCGTGATCTTGGTGATGATTTCTATGAGTTCAATAAAAAGACCTATTCAATTACTGGCAAGAAATCAGGCAAAAAGTATACCTTGGGTGATAAAGTAACCTACACCGTTGTAGCCGCAAACCTCGAAACTCGCACACTGGATTATAAAATATAAAAACACCCGGCTTAGTTGTTGTAGTTTTACATAACAAAATACTATTTGTATGAAAGGGCTAGTAAAGGCACGCAGGTGCCTTTACTCGAAGATAATTTCAACCATGAAATTATCTGTACCTTATATACAAATAGTATTTTGTTTTGCTATTTAGCCACCCTTACCGCTTCATCAAACTGAATCGAAAGAAGTTTAGAACCACCATCATTCCCCATTGTCACACCGTAAAGAATACCTGCTCGAGACATAGTTTCGCGATTATGCGTAATTACAATAAGCTGCGAGAGCTGGGATAGGCTTTCTACCATATCGCCATACTTGCGTGAATTTGCTTCATCGAGCGCTGCATCTGTTTCATCAAGAATAATAAATGGTGGAGGATTTACTTGTGACAAAGCAAAGAGCAGTGCTATAGAGGTAAGCGCTCGCTCCCCACCTGAGAGCATCATAAGACCCTTAACCTTTTTGCGAGGCAAAGAAACTGAAATATCAATTCCTTGCGGACCTTGTGCATCTTCTGCTGCATCGCTCTCGGGAATATTTTCTGAACCTGCATCGAGTAATTCTTTAAGGGCAGATTTTGAACGCTTTGTTGGCTGTACGAGCGTAAGTGATGCTGCTCCGCCGCCAAACATCATAGTAAAGAAATGTTGGAATTGGGTATTTATCTTAAGGAGGCCATCCGTAAATTCAAGGTTAAGGCGAGCATCAAGATCAGCAATAATATGCTCGAGTGAAATGCGTGCTTTTTCAAGATCGGTAATTTCACGCAATAAAAAGGCATCGCGCTCTTCAGTGTCTTTATGTTCTTTAAGAATTTCGCTTGTTCCGCCAACACCAGCGTCTTCGAGGCGAATCTTAAGGCGCTCCAAAGCCTTCTTTCTATCTTCTTGTACAGAGCGAGGTTCACTCATAATTAAGCTCGTGTCGATAGCTACACTTTCATAATCAATTGCGTCTCGGCCACCTAGAACATATGCTTCTTTGAGCTCATTTGCAAAAGCATCTTTTTCTTGAAGAACTCTTTGTTCGCGCGCTTTAAGGGTAGCAAGAATTGTGCGGACTTCATTAAGTTCGGCCATATACTTAAATACATTCTTTTCGGCTTCACGGTTCGAATCTTTTTCTTTTTCTATTGCCTGCTGAACATCGCGATACCGTGCTTCGGCAGTAATTTGTCGCTCTTTAATTTCTTGCGTATGAGATTCGAGCTCGCTACGTTTTTTCATATAGCTATCAACTTCTTTCTCGGCATCTGCAATGCGCGAAGTGTCAATTTTTTCTGAATGTTCTTCGACAAAACTTGTAACAGCACCATGAACATGTTTAAGAGCACCCTCAAAAGATTCAAGGGTGCGATTCTTAAGAGCGGCATCAATTGCTTGGTGAATAGAACGAACAACATTGCGAACATCAGCCATGCGCACAGTACGAGTATCATCGTGTCGCATACGTTCGCGTTCTTTATCGATACTGCGTTTAAGTGCCTCGATTTCGCCATCGAGCTTTCCTGCTTCGCGCATTACCATATCATGCTTCATGCGCAAATCGTGTAGATCTTTTTCTACTGCAATGAGTTCATCGCTTTTAACATCGCGCCTTTCCATATGCTCAAGTTGTGAGCGAGCTTGGTCAAGCTTTTTAATGAGCTCAGCTTCTTGGTGCTGTGGTTGTTTGAGTTCTTCGCGAACATGATTAAGCGACTCGTTAATATAAACGTCTTCGCGCTTTAAGTACTCTTTCATGCGACTGCGGAATTCTTGGCGCAATTCTTCTGTCTTATGAATCTTCTCTACTTGCTTGGCCAAAAACTTAAGGTGTGGAGCGATTTCCCTGCGTAATGACTCTACCTCTTTCATATTACTCAAAGTTTTTTCGAGCTTCTTCTGACTTTCGAGTTTTTTGTATTGGTAAACACGAAGCCCTAAAGCATCTTCAATCATTTGTCGGCGCTCGTGGATATTTGATGACAAAATTCTATCAGCTTCACCTTGTGAAATTATGTGGTGGCCAGAAGAACCAATGTGTGCCCCAGCTAAAAGCTCTACAATATCCTTAAGGCGAACAGCACTGCCATTTAAAAAATATTCATTTGAATTATCACGATGAACAACGCGCTCAATTACAACCTCATCAAAATCAAGAGCAAGTTTGCGTGACGTATTATCAAAAACTAATTTTACAGAAGCGCGATTAACTCGTGAACCATCACTGCCGGTAAAGATAAGGTCTTCGCCGCGTTTTCCACGCATTGATTTTACCGATTGCTCACCCAAAGCAAATCTAAAAGCTTCGGCAACATTTGATTTTCCCGAACCATTAGGACCAACAATAGCAGAAATCGGCGCCGAAAATTTGAGCGACGCTTTTTTGGCAAAAGATTTAAAGCCTGAGATTTCGAGCTCTTTAAGCATGGATATATTGTACCATGTGTATTAAACACCTACCCCTACCACGCTTTCACTTCGAGTGCTTTTTCTGCAGCTTTTTGCTCTGCTTCTTGTTTTGACATTCCTGAACCTGTAGCCACCTGAACATCACCTAAAAATACACCGAGGGTAAACTGCTTATTATGATCAGGTCCCATTTCTTTGAGAGTTCTATATGATGGTGTTATTCCCGTCATTTCTTGAGCCTTTTCTTGGAATCGGCTCTTTGCATCGAGCCAGAGCTTCTTTTTAATAATGGTGTCGATATCGATATATGAAAGAATAAACTTTTCAATAAAGTTACCTGCTCCACCAAAACCCTGATCAAGATATATTGCTCCAATAACTGCTTCTACTGCATCAGCAAGGATAATTGAGCGTGCTCGGCCTTGGTCTTTTGCTTCGCCTCGCGACAAAAGCATATAGTTATTAATACCAATATGCTGTGCCACCTTAGACAAACTTACGGTATTAACAAGGGCAGAACGATATGCAGTTAAATCGCCCTCTGCTCTGTCGGGAAACTTTTGATACAAAAAGATTGTAACTACAAGTTCCAGCACTGCATCTCCTAAAAATTCAAGGCGTTCATTGTGCACTAAACGAGCACCGCGATTTTCATTGAGATATGAGCGGTGTGTACAAGCAGTCTTAAGCAAATCGAGCGACTTAAAATGAACGCCGAGCTTTGTTGCTAATGCTTCGAAATCAGGCATATGTCCTCGCGGACCTCGAGCACCCCGTGATTTTTTTTCTCCTCCTGTTGCCATATATACTTATATTATTTCTTCCCTTCTACGTGCTTTGAAACAAGCATAATTGCTTTAGTAACAATAGGAAGAATATCGTTATAAAAATTTAATTCGAGAATGTCCGAAAGCTTAAACCAGCGTGCATCATCAAGACCGCCACTTGTACCCAGAGTAATTGGATCGAAGAAAGATTCTGCTAAAAAGTAGTGAACCTGTTTTCGAATCTTACCTTTTTCTGGATCTGAGGCTACATATTCATTACTTCCCAAATCTTCTTTAATGGTAATATCAAGGCCCATTTCTTCTTTAATTTCGCGAATGGTTCCTGTGCGAACATCTTCTTCTGCTTCGATTTTTCCTTTCGATAGAGTCCAGTGGCCAAATATATCATGAACAAGGGCTAAGTATGTTTCGCCTTGGTGTTGCGCATATACCACTGCTCCGCCGAGTTTTTGAATTGGCATTTGCTCAAAAGGAACATCTTTTGGACGCTTCTTTTTTGGTTCAGCATCTTTACCAGGTTCACCGAGTTCTTTATACACAGATCCCAAGACTCCGTTAACAAACTTTCCACTGTTTTCTCCGCCGAAAGTTTTTGCAAGCTCAATAGCTTCGTTAATTGCAACTTTTGCTGGCACTTCGTTGCGGTCTGAGAATAGAAGTTCGTAAAGACCGATACGAAGAATATTTCTGTCTGAAATTGAAATCTTATCGATGGGCCATTCAGGGGCAGCTTTTTCAATTACAGCGTCGAGATCTTTGCGCTTAGCAGCAATACCCTGTGTAAGGGTTTCCATAAATGAAAGATCGCCCATACCAGGAGCAAATTCCTCGGCATTACGGGCGATGCTTTCTTTGAGTACTTCAAGTGAATAACCTCTAAAATCCCACTCGAAAAGTGTTTGCATTACTATCGATCGAGAAAGATGTCTATTGGCCATTTTTTTGAAGAACTACTGCATTTAAACTTTATAATACTGTAAGTGTATCGCTACTCGGCTTTTGAGGCAATGTCGAGAACCTTGCGACCTCGGTACATGCCTGTTTTGAGGCAGACGTGGTGTCGAAGATGTGCTACACCAGTGTCTTTGGCAACAGTTGTACGTGTTGCATCTAAAGCATGATGTGAGCGTCGATTGTCCCGGTGTGCCCGGTTAGCACGCATTCTGTTTACCATAGTGATGCTATATTACATCATTTTGTATGAATGTGCAAGCACTTAAATAAGTTAACTGCGAGTATCAAAATAAACCAGGCTTTTGCTAAAAATATACAAAAGAAAGAGCCAGCGTCCGGTTAAGAAACGCTGGCTTTTTGTGCCGCCCCGTAGGGGCGGTTGTTATTTCGGTGGTTGCGGAGTTGTCTTGATTCTACGTCTAACAACATATTCCGCAGCGTGGGTTGGGTCGCCAGCAAGATCTTTGAACTCCGGTTGACTCAGAAGCCCTTCGTATTCTTGTGCAACTCTACCCGTTGTCTCAAGGCGTGACAGTAGTCGTAGTGTTTGTAGCACCGCGACTGTGTGTGCCACTGGCCCGTGGCAGGACTGCATTTGACCAACAAGCTTTCCTGCCTCAACCCAATTTGGCGGCTGAAGTTCTTCTGATCGCCTGGTTCCTCGATCAGAATCAGTAATAACTTGTTTTCGTAGCGATGAATCGATTCTTGGTGTCGCCACGAATGCAAAAACATTCTTTTGATGGAGCGAAGCGCCTAATGCGCTTACGTCAGCCTTAACGCACCACGATATGATCGGGGTGAGTTCAGAACTTACTGACCCAAGATCTTCTGAACTCGCATCAATAGGGTGCAGTAATTCTACGAAAACCACACCCTGAACAAATACCTCAGTCTCGAGGCACCGAGTGACCACTGCAGCCGGATCTTCGGGCTTCTCCAAATTCAGATCCGCAGCCGACTTTCCAGACTCTGATGGTAATTGGATTCTGGTCCTCTTAGACCAGCCCATTCTCGATTCCGAGACGAAAGCGAGCACTTCTACTCGCCCTTCGTTTGTAATCCTCACAATGCAGCAAATTGCTGCTGACGAGGAGACTTTCGATGGGGGCGCGCCATCATTTGATGCATTCGCCCCCTCGTTCGGTGTCATATTACTCTTTCTAATCCGCCGAAGCAGATTGGGGGTTATGTCAGATTTCTCCAACAGATTGCATCTGTACAGAAAATAACACGACTTGCTTTATGAGTCAAGTATTTTTAAGACACTAACTTAATGTTGCCATTGAGCCTTTTAAGGAACGTAATTCTGTGAATTTTTGACATGCCATGCTTGTCTAAAGCAGCGTAGTGCATTCGAGTTCCATAGCCTTTGTGAATTTCAAAACTATACTGTGGATACTTGCGTGCACTACGAATCATATATGTATCGCGATGCACTTTTGCAGCAATAGAAGCAAGAGCTATGCTCATAAAACGAGCATCGCCTTTAATATAGGTATTCTGCGAGGTAAATTCTTTTGGAGCATATAAGCCGCCGTCGAGTTGTATGTGAACAGTGTCTTTATGCACTCGGGCCTTTTGTATCACTTTTAACAAAGAGCTTTTAAGTGCTTTTTTAATTGCCGGATTAATACCGTGCGTATCAATATACTGCGAGGAAACCATCGTAGTAGAAAATGCAATGATTCCCTCTTGCTCTGCATTGAGCATATAGGCAAGCCATTCTTTTCTTTGAGGCTCTGTTAATTGCTTTGATTCGCGCACACTCTTAAAAAGCTTATTCGCCCGCCGGCTATTGTGTATCAAGCATGCACCGACACATACCGGCCCGGCTATTGGCCCGCGGCCGACTTCATCAATACCAATGATGTACCGAAGTTTCTTTGATACATGTCTCATAGAGCGTAGTATCACATATATGTATAAATTTGCTATACTACGCATATGTCCCGATTCGTTCATCTCCACACTCACAGTCACTACTCACTCCTTAATGCCCTGCCAAAAATCGACGATCTTGTTGATGAAGCAAAGAAGTATGGCATGAAATCTTTGGCATTAACTGATGCCGGTAACATGTATGGTGCCATTGAATTTTACAAACAATGCACTAAAAAAGAGATTAAACCAATTATTGGTGTCGATGCCTATGTTGCAGCGCGAACACGTAAAGATATGCAGGCAGGAGTCGACAGCCGCCGTACCCGACTTGTTCTTTTGGCAAAAGATTTTACGGGGTATCAAAATCTTATTAAACTTGTTACATTTTCTCACACTGAAGGCTTTTACTATAAACCACGTATCGACCGTGAACTGATTTCAAAGTATCACGAAGGCCTTATTTGTATTGCTCCATCATTTTCAAGTGAAATATCTCAAGCTCTTAAATCACGCGATATAGAAAAAGCAAAAGAAATCATAAGCTTCTATAAAGAAAACTTTGGTGCAGACTTTTACCTAGAAATTACTCGTCACCCCGAAATTGATGGGCATGAAGCACTCATGAATCAGCTCATTAAGCTTGGGCACGAAACATCAACCCCTCTTATGGCAGCGCACGATGTGTACTATTTGCATCCGGAGGACAGAGTGGCTCGAGATACACTCATGCTCGTAAATACAGCTGGTGGCGACGCTGCAGCAGAACGCCTCAATGATAGCGATGAAGAAGATTTTTCTTTTATTTCTCCGGAACGAGCCGAGGAGCTCTTTGCAGATATACCCGAAGCTCTCGACAATACCGCAAAAATTGCCGAATCATGCAACCTTAAACTTGAATTGGCAAAGTGGACATTCCCTAACTACATTGTTGAAAGCGGTCTTTCATACGACGATGAATTGCGCCGCATTGCTTATGAGGGAATTCCAAAACGAGGCCTTAAAGTAGACGACCCTGAAGTTGTTAACCGACTTGAATACGAACTTAAGGTTATTAAAGATAAAGGATATGCTCAGTACTTTCTCGTAGTGTCAGATCTTTTGCGCTATGCACATGAAAATGGCATCCTTACCAACATTCGAGGTTCGGTTGCTGGTTCCCTTACAACGTATGTAACTCACATTACGAATGTAGACCCTCTTGAATACCGCTTACCGTTCGAGCGTTTCCTTAACCCGCAACGACCTTCTGCTCCCGATATCGACATGGACTATGCCGATAACCGTCGCGACGAGGTTATTGGCTATGCCCGACAAAAATATGGTCATGATAAAGTGGCGCAGATCGGAACCTTTGGTACCATGATGGCCCGTGGTGCTGTTCGCGACGTAGCTCGCGCTATGGGTTACCCCTATGACCTTGGCGACAAAATATCAAAAATGATACCGATGGGCGCACAGGGCTTTCCCATGACTATTGATCGCGCCCTCGAAGAAGTTCCCGAGCTCAAAGAGCTCTACACCAAAGAAGCCGATGTGCAAAGAATTATCGATATGGCAAAAAAGATCGAAGGTTGTGCCCGACACATTTCGGTGCACGCGGCCGGCGTCGTAATTGCCCCTCGACCACTTGATGAATATGTACCTCTTCAGTACGACCCAAAAGGAGAAGGAAAAATTATTACCCAGTACGACATGCACGGTGTGGGTGAAGATGGCGTTGGTCTTCTCAAGTTCGACTTCCTTGGAATTAAAAACCTTTCGATTCTTGCTGATGCAGTTGACCGCGTTAAAAAAATCGAGAACATTGATGTCGACATCGAAAATATTCCCCTTAATGATCCTAAAACATTCGCAATGCTTGCCCGCGGTGAGACGGTAGGCCTTTTCCAGCTCAACGGTACAGGTATGACTCGATTCTTGGTCGAGCTTAAGCCTTCAACAATTCACGACATTAACGCTATGGTGGCTTTGTACCGACCGGGACCGCTCGAAATGATCCCTGTCTACATTGAGCGAAAACACGATCATTCAAAGATTGAATATATTGACCCTCGCCTCAAAAATATTATTGAGCGATCTTTCGGAGTTATCACCTATCAGGACGACGTTATGATGATTGCCATCGAGCTTGCTGGATATTCTTGGCTCGAAGCCGACAAGCTCCGCAAAGCCATGGGAAAGAAAATTCCCAAAGAAATGGAAGAACAAAAAGGGAAGCTCCTTGATGGTCTTGTAAAAAACGGTATGACAGCGTCGAAGGCAAAAAAACTCTGGGAACTTATCGAGCCATTCGCTTCGTACGGTTTCAATAAAGCACACGCTGCAAGTTATGGCCGCGTTGCCTATCAAACGGCATACATGAAAGCCAATTTCCCTGCTATTTACATGTCAGCCGTACTCACCGCAGACTCAGGCGATGTAGAAAAGATTGCCGAAATCATTGCTGAATGTAAGCGTATGCAAATTCCTATTTTGCCGCCTGACATTAATGAAAGTTATAGTCAATTTACCGTGATTAAAGGCAAGGATGGTGAACCAGATCGCATCCGTTTCGGACTCGTTACTATTAAAAACTTTGGCCAGAATATCGCCACATCAATTATTGATGAGCGTAAGCGTGGCGGACACTTTACATCACTTATTAATTTCCTTGATCGAGTTCAGGATAGAAACCTCAATAAAAAATCACTTGAAGCACTCATAAAGGCTGGCGCCCTTGATAACTTTGGTCATGAGCGAGGCACCTTACTTGGAAACATCGAAAATCTTTTGGCCTACAATAAAGAGCACGAAAAGCGCCCCACAAATCAAGACTCTCTTTTTGGCCTTATGTCCGACACATCATCACTACCCACACTTAAGCTTGAACCTGCTCCAGCAATTCACCCACGCCAGCGCTTAGCTTGGGAAAAGGAATTACTTGGTTTGTATGTCTCTGGTCACCCTCTCGACCAATACCGCGAAGCAATTGAAAAGAGCGGTATGAATATAGCCAAAGCAAAAGAGACACTTAAAGATGGTGCCGAAGCAACATTTGCTTGCACCATTGAAGAAGCAAAGCAAATTGCAACCAAAAAAGGCGACCTTATGGCCTTTCTTAAAGTTGCCGATTTTACAGGTTCGCTCGAAGCTGTAGTTTTTCCTAAGACACTTGCAACTTATCGTACCCTCCTTAATCCTGACGCTTGCATTGCACTTAAAGGAAAGATGTCTGAGCGCAATGGCCAAAAGAGTATTATTATCGACAAAATTAAGGTGCTTTAAATACCGAGTAAGTTGAGCACTAGTTGGATTTAGTATTGTTGTAAATACAATTATTTCTCAACCCCCAACCCTCTCTAGGTGACCAATGCGACCCTCGTGTGATTGCCACATTTTGATAATAAAATCCGTTTGAACAGCGAGCTCGGCTCGAGTGGGTAAATTTTTAATATCATCTTTTGTTGCGAATTGCTTAAGATCTTCCTTAGTTGCACACAACTTAAGATCTTCTTTGGTGGCGAATCTTTCAAGATCTTTCTTTGTTGCAAACTTTTCGAGATCCTTTTTTATCGCAAACAAATTTGAGTCTACCTTAGTAGCTAAATTCTTTGCATCATCTTTGGTGAACATGTTTTTAGCCACAAGTTCCGCAAGAGCATTTACCGAGGTATCCGTATGTTCTATCAATTCTCTTTTGAGATCGTGAATGTATTGTGGTACATGATTTTCATTATGATCAATTAATTCCTTCTTGAGATCATTAATGTACTGTGGTATATGGTTCTCTGTGTGGTCAATTAACTCTTTTTTAAGGTCGTGAATATATTGAGGTATGTGATTTTCGGTATGTTCCATTAACTCCCTTTTGAGGTCATGGATGTACTGTGGAATATGATTTTCAGTGTGGTCAATTAATTCCTTCTTGAGATCGTGAATATATTGAGGTATGTGATTTTCAGTACGGTCAATTAACTCTTTCTGAAGATCATGAATGTACTGTGGCACATGATTTTCGGTATGTTCAATTAACTCCCTTTTGAGGTCGTGGATGTACTGTGGTACATGCTCTTTCGCACTATTTTGAAAGGAATTTTGCGACATACTTTATTAATTTATGATATGTATTTAGTATAGTTTTTTGCATAAGTTAAGCAAGGATTTTTTCTACAAAAAATTCATAACTTTTTGATTTTTCTGAGTATAAATTGTGAGCAAGCTGTGTAAGCAGCAAAATTGTCTCATTTGCAACAAAACTGGGCTTGCGCTACAATGCAAGAAATAGAGATTGTTGCGACTACCAATCGCAATTGGGTAACCAAGCGAAAGCCTAATCTATGTACAGAGATTGCTGCAATATATACGATATACGCAGCGAAGCCCGGTGGAACCGCGGAAGACCAGAGTCTTGCGCCCGAGCATATACACGATTATTCGCGTATAGGCTCGGGCGTTTTATTTTATTAATAAACACACATGTCACACAATAACGAACAATTACCGCTTATTCGACACTCACTTGCCCACCTTTTGGCAAGTGCAGTTATTAAACTCTATCCAGAAACTAAAGTAACCATTGGTCCAGCTGTTGATAATGGTTTTTACTACGACTTTGACCTTGCTCAACCAATTAACGAAAAAGAGCTTGGAAAAATCGAGCAGAAAATGCGAGAAATCTCAAAAAGTTGGGATGGCTTCACTGCAAAAGAAGTTTCGAAAGAAGAAGCTTTAGAATTCTTTAAAGATAATCCCTATAAAATAGAACTCATTAATGAGATTAGTGCGAAGGGTGAAAAAATAACCCTCTATACTTCGGGAGACTTCACCGACCTCTGTCGCGGTGGCCACGTTAATTCAATGAAGGATATTGATATGAAAGGCTTTAAACTTTATCGCATTGCAGGAGCATACTGGCGCGGAAATGAAGCTAATAAAATGCTTACTCGCATTTATGGCCTCGCTTTTTCAAATAAAGAAGAGCTCGAAGCATACGAAAATCAGCAAAAAGAAGCAGAAAAACGCGATCACCGAAAACTCGGAAAAGAACTCGATATTTTTGAATTCAATGAAGATGTTGGTGCGGGTCTACCCCTCTGGCTTCCTAATGGCGGAGCAATTATAGAAGAACTTGAAAAGCTTGCTAAAGAAACTGAGTTTGCTTATGAATACGAGCGCGTTCACACACCTCACCTTGCAAAAGATAAGCTCTACCTAACATCGGGGCACCTTCCTTATTATGAAGACTCTATGTTCCCTCCTATGGAATACGAGGGTGGCAAGTACTACCTCAAGGCTATGAATTGTCCGCACCACCACAAAATTTTTGATGCGCGACCACGCAGCTATAAAGAAATGCCTCTTCGCTTGGCAGAATACGGTACCTGCTATCGTCATGAAAAATCAGGAGAACTCTTTGGCCTTATGCGCGTACGTTCTTTGCAAATGAATGATGCCCATATTTACTGTACCGAAGAACAATTCTTTGATGAATTCAAGAAGGTTATTGAAATGTATTTGTACTATTTCAAGATCTTTGGAATTAGTAGTTTCAAAATGCGCCTTTCAAAGCATTCAAAAGAAAAGCTTGGTAAAAAGTATATTGATAATGAGGCTCTCTGGGTTAAAACTGAAGATATGGTTCGTAAAAGTCTTCAAGACCTTAACGTACCATTCTTTGAAGCCGAAGACGAAGGTGCTTTCTATGGACCAAAAATTGACGTTCAGATTTGGTCAGCAATTGGTCGCGAATTTACTCTTGCAACAAACCAGGTAGACTTTGCTGTTCCGGAGCGCTTTGGACTTACTTATGTAGACAAGGATGGAACAAAGAAGACTCCTCTCTGTATTCATCGAGCTCCACTTTCTACCCACGAGCGTTTTATTGGCTTCCTCATTGAGCACTATGCGGGTAACTTCCCTCTCTGGCTCGCACCTGAGCAGGTCTATGTTGTTCCCGTTAAAGAGACAGCATTTGATACAGCGCAGAAAGTATACAAAGAACTTCGCCAACGAGGAATTCGTGCACGTATTGATACAACTAATGACGGCTTTGGAAAGAAGGTTCGCAAAGCAAAAGATGCTCATGCGCCATACACCATCATCATTGGTGACAAAGATATTGAGGCAGGTAAAATCACCCTTGAAAGTCGTGATCATGGCCAAATCGGGCAAATCACCGCAGAAGAAGCAGTTGCCCGACTTGAAGCAGAAATTAAGCAGAGATCGTAATTCTCATTATTGCAGTAATGCTACAGTAGTAGCAAAAAACCGGTTCAAACCGGTTTTTTGCTGACATTATATTGAATAGTACCCGTTATATGCATTACTGCATATGCCGTACTCACATTCAATAAGAATTATAGTTTATTCTTATTGTAAATCATGTAGAAGATAGTTCCCAAAAGCACGAGAATAACAAGGATAGAAACTGAACCCCATGGTGCATTCTTAAGTGAAAGAATAGAAGCCGCTCCTAAAGCACTAATTGCACCTGTAAGAGTTTCTTTATCCGCAGATTTAACATCTGTTGTTCCAGACTTAGTACCACTTGATGGACTAACAGTGCCGCCGCGCACAGCAGAGCCAGTAATTGAAACTGATCCGCAAGCTACTGTAATTTGGCGACCAGCTGAGTATACGGTTACATTTGCGCTCTTAAGCCCTTGCGTATAGTAACCAGTCACAACGCTGTCTCGGTTACTCTGTAGACTGTCTGAGCCACTCCAAGCATATGCATATGAGCCATTACCACCTCGAGGATACACCATCCATGTTACAGGAACTCCAGGATTAGCAGATGTTCTATCAGCTGTACATGAAGCTGTTAAATCACCATTATAAACTGATGAAACTCGCTGTGTAGTATAGTAACGATCTGAGTCATTATTATCTTCAACACGAACTGTTGGACAGCTACGTGTTTCATATTGACCTCCAGAGCGAACCTCGACTTCCATACGATATGTTCCTGGATAATCATACTCAACTCGTGTTGTGCGGCCAGTATCACTAAAACCATCAGAACCGTCCCATTCATAGCGATATGAACCTGAACCACCATCAGCATCAGCTTCATAGCGAACTGATTCACCTACCTTAACTGTTCTGTCATCGACAGTACACTTAACATCTAGATCGTCGTCATTATCATAGTCATCATCGTAATCGTAGTCATCATAGTAGTCAGAACTTGAACTATAAACAATAACTGAGTGTGAACATGTTTGTGTAATAGAACGACCACCAGAAGTTACACGGACCTGCGCTGTTTTAGTACCTGTTCTATCATAGCGAATAGATGCTGATGATCCTGAATCAGAAAGTCCTTCAGTACCAGTCCAAGAATACGAGTAGTTACCGTTTCCACCCCATGCAGAGGCATTCCAAATAACTGTACGGCCAACATAAGACACCGCTGTACCAGAATGACAACTTACACCAAGCTGACCAAAGTCATATTCAGAATCAACATTAGAATTAGAATTTGATGTAGAAACAACTGCAGGACTTACAACTACAGCTGAATTCCCTGAGACTACCCCACCAGGACTATTCACATTACTGTTAACATTGTTGCTATTAACGTAATTTACATTCTGTGGCCCATTATCATCACAGTCGCGAAACACGCAGAATGGATCTGCAATACTTTCAAGAGATAAAGCAAAAGCGACATGCGGAATAAAAGCCGTTGCAACAAAAAGGGCAATAAAAAAGCCAGTAAATGTGTATTTCATGTGGGTATTCATACGTTGCAACATTATATATCAAAATAACGCTACAGTCAACACCTTAAGACCCTTCTGTACAGCCCTACTTTTTGCTACAAACTCCTAAACATCGATAGTTGCTTTGCGAGCATTCGACTGAATAAAGAGTTTTCGAGCAGGAACATCGGTTCCCATGAGCATATCAAATACCTTATCAGCATCTTGGCCATCTTCAATAGTAACCTGCTTAAGGATTCTGCGTGCAGGATCCATAGTTGTTTCCCACAATTCATCAGCATTCATTTCTCCAAGACCCTTGTAACGCTGTATTGATATTTTAGGCTTCTTAGCTGTTGCCTCTTCGGCTTCGGCTTGTGCTTCTTCATCAATTGAAGTATCAACTGCAGTAGACTCAGTATTAATTGAATCAGTAGAAACTATTCCCTGCATATCGTTGATTTCAGATCCTAGAGCGGTATTCTTTTCTTCTTCGGTATAGAAATACATTATTTCTTTTCCGCGCTTTACCTTATAGAGTGGTGGCTGAGCAATGTACACGAATCCCCCTTCAAGCAAAGGCTTAAAGTATCGATAAAGCAATGTAAGAATAAGTGTGCGGATATGTGCTCCGTCAACGTCGGCATCGGTTGCAAGAATAAGTTTATGGTAGCGAAGTTTTGAAATATCGAATGTATCGCCAATTGCAGTACCGAAAGCTAGAACAAGGTTCTTAATTTGTTCAGACTGAAGCATGCGATCAAGGCGTGCTCGCTCGATGTTAAGAATCTTTCCTCGGAGTGGAAGAATTGCTTGCGTACGGCGATCACGACCAGTCTTTGCACTACCTCCAGCGGAGTCTCCCTCTACAATAAAGAGTTCTGACTCGGCAGCATCGCGAGACTGACAGTCAGCAAGCTTTCCTGGGAGTGTTGTACCTTCAAGAGCGCCTTTACGCAAAATAGAATCTTTTGCGGCCTTTGCAGCTTTTCGAGCTTTCATTGCAAGAACTGCTTTTGTAATTATGCCCTTTGCATCATCTGGATGTTCTTCAAGGAATGATGAAAAAGACTCTGTAAACACACTGGCAACAGCACCTTGTGCTTCTACAGTACCTAATTTTGCTTTTGTTTGACCTTCAAACTGAATTTCGCGAATCTTTACGGATACTACAACGGTAATACCCTCAAGAACGTCGTCACCCGTAAATGAATCGTCGTCACCTTTTACAAGGTTATTCTTTTTTGCATAAGCGTTAAGAGTTCGAGTCAGTGATGTCTTAAAACCTGTAATGTGTGTACCTCCTTCTGAGTTATAAATATTGTTTGCGAATGCAAGTATTCTACTTGAGACATCGTCAGCATACTGCAAAGCAATTTCTACTGATTCTACACCCTCTGCAGGCTTATCAACATAAAAAATATTCTTATGGAGAGGTGTAAGAATTTGGTTAGTAAAGCGCACGAGTGATGCCAATCCACCCTCAAAGTAAAAAGTGTTTGAAGGGACTTGCAAATTAAGGTCTCGCACATAGTAAACTTCGGTTGGATCAATACCAACACGACCAGAAGAATCTTTTGTACCAAGTGGCTTAAGGGCCTCGGCTGTGGCATAGCGTGCATCAATAACTGTAATTTTAAGACCGCGCACCAAATAGGCCTGCTGGCGCATATGGTTAACAATACGCTCGTAGGCAAATTCTTGCTGTCCAAAAATCGCAGTATCAGGTTCGAACGTAACGATTGTTCCCCTCTTCTTTGTGGAACCGATCTTTTTTACAGCAGCCTTGCGCTTTCCCTGAGAATATTCCTGTGTGTATATACCCCCGTCACGATGAACAACAACCTCACAAAATATAGACAAAGCGTTTACCACAGAAGCACCCACACCGTGGAGACCTCCGGACACTTTGTAACCTTCGCCGCCGAATTTACCTCCAGCATGAAGAACAGTCATAATGGTTTCGAGAGCCGAAACCTTTGTTTGTTTATGTATATCAACAGGAATACCTCGACCATTGTCGACAACGCGGACTCGCTCACCTGGCAAAAAGGTGATTTCAATATCATTGGCATGACCGCCCATCGCTTCATCGCGAGAGTTATCAAAAATTTCGGTTACGAGATGATGAAAACCATCCGGCCCTGTTGTACCGATGTACATTCCGGGGCGCTTTCGAACTGGTTCAAGACCTTCGAGGACTTGAATTTCATCTGCTCCGTACGAACTCTTTTTTGTATCTTCTTTTGCCATGTTGTGTATAAAAGTAGTATGTTAATTATACCAAAAAGAGACAGTTATGTCCCTTTACATTAACCACACTTTGCTTTCTTATGCGCCACAGAATGGCTCAGAATCAGTATTTATCGAATCTCCCATCCTCGAGCCTTTAAAGCTTCGTAAATTGCTTGTACTGGAGCTGAAATTTGCTCTTCGGTAAGCGTTGCTGTATTTGACTGAAACACCAAACGGAAAGCATATGAAGTCTTTGAACTTCCATCATCGAATGTCTTGGTAAATATATCGAAGAGGCGCAAGCGTACACAATATTCACCCTTATGTTGATCTATAACGGCACGAATATCTGCTTCTGTAATGTCTGTCGGCACGAATACGGCAATGTCGCGCACAGAGAATGGAAATGGTGAAAATGGATTGTACCGAGTAGTCCCCTTACTTACCAAGGGAATACTTTCAAGTGTTGCTTGGTCTTTTGCTCTATACGAAGTAAGGTCCATTTCGAATTCGGCAGCATATAACTTACCTGATGTTTTTGTTGCAATAGGCTTGCATGTTATGCCAACACTCTGTTCAATATCCTTAATAATTGATTCGATATCTTGTTGCGGATTTTGACCTTTCACTTTCTTAATATGAGCACAAGCAAGTCCAACAAAAATCTTTTCTCCTGTTATTGGAAAAACTTTTCCAATTTCAAACTGTTTGAGCGTATCAATTTCAAGAATGTCTGCATTGCGAGCATTTACCTCGGCACTCTCAATAAGATTTGGCAAAAGAGATGTTCGCAAAAATGCTTTATCTTTTGCTACAGGATATGCAGTTTCAAGATCACCTTTACTACTTAATGTGTATAAAATTGTTTCGGTCCACCCCTGCTGAGCAAGAACTGATTTAATTGATTCAAGAACAAAATATTGTGTATTTATAGGCTGAGGCTGAGTATATTCAGGTAGCTTATTGGGGAGTGTTTCGTAGCCTAAAAGTCGACCGATCTCTTCGGTAAAGTCGGGCATAATAACTAGGTCACGACGCCATACTGGTGGTGTCACCTTAATATCCGCACCTTGCACCACCTCAACCACGCAGTGCAAACTGGTGAGTATTCGTGTGGCATCATCCAAAGCAACCTCTCGGCCGAGCAATGAAGAAATCTGCTTTAGAGAAATTACTCGTGATTCTGCCAACTCTTTATGTGGGTAATAATCATATATTTGACCAACAGAAATTTTAGTCCCGTGAAGTATTTTTGCTAAATATGATGTGAAAGCTTTAACTCCTTCAACAGTCATTTCGGGACTAATATTATTTTCAAAACGCTTTGATGAATCGTTTTTAATACCAACTTTTTCTGATGTTCTTCGAGTCTTAACAGGATCAAAGTTTGCAGCCTCAAGAAGGATTGTTGTTGTAGTTTCGGTTACCTCGGCTACCTTACCTCCTTTTATACCAGCAAGTGCTAAAGAGTTCTTGGCGTCAGCAATAACAACCATTGAAGAGTTAAGCTTTACCTCTTTTGAATCAAGCGTTGTAAATAACTCGTCATTATTTGCATTACGAACAGAAATTTCTGAAGCAAGCTTACTTGCATCAAAAGCGTGGAGTGGCTGCCCTGTTTCAAACATGACATAGTTTGCCAAGTCAACAATAAGGTTTATTGAGCGTTGCCCAATAGCTTCGAGTCGATTTCGTAGCCATGCTGGAGTTTCGGTATTCTGAATGCCTTCAATACGACACGCCGTATATCTGCGAACACTTTGTGGATCGCAATCAATACTTACCTCTGGGGCACTTAATGTGGCTTGTGGCAGTGCATGGTTTCTATCATTGCGCTTAATACCTAGGATTGCCGCCAACTCATATGCAATACCATTCCATGACAAAGCGTAGTGTGCGCGATCTGGTAAGACCTTAATATCAATAACAGTTTCGTCACCAATACTTTCTATACCTTCTACTTCAAAACAGCGAGCAATGAGAGCATTGCTAATTTGCTCAACCGTTGGTGTTGAACTACCGAATTCTTCTTTAAGCCATGAATAAGGGATTTTCATAATTAGAATTGCTCAACAAAACGCATATCACCATTATATAGGTTGCGAATATCATCGATACCGTACTTAAGCATAATGAGTCGATCAAGACCAAAAGCGAAAGCAAAGCCTCGCCACTCTTCTGGATTAAGTCCTACAGCAGATAAAACATTTGGGTGTACCATGCCGGCACCTGCAACTTCGAGCCATTTATCTTTCCACTTCATATCAACTTCAACACCTGGCTCTACGAAAGGAAAGTAGCTTGGGCGAAAACGAATAACGACATCATTACCAAAGAGCTTTTTAAAAGCATGTTCAAGTGTACCCTTAAGTTCTGCAAGGTTGGTAGTTTTATTTACAAGCAGAGCTTCTACCTGATGGAATTGCACTTCATGAGTTGCGTCAGTAGCTTCGTTACGATACACCTTTCCTGGAGCAATAATTTTATATGGAGGCTGTATGCCCTTTTTGAGCATTTCTTCCATATAGCGAATTTGGATTGCTGAAGTTTGAGTGGTGAGCAATTGTCTCTGGCGAGGATCAGTTACAGGCTTTGGTGTTTTAATCCAAAATGTATCTTGCATATCACGCGATGGGTGATCTTTAGGAATATTGAGGGCATCAAAGTTATAGTATTCAACCTCAAGTTCGGGCCCCGTAGCAATATTAAAACCCAATTCATTAAAAATAGTAGCTACCTCACGAATGAGTTGTGTTGCTGGGTGAATATGTCCGCGTTGATTCATAAATAGAGCTACATATTTTAAACTGAGCCACCTCCCGGGCTTGAACCGGGGACCTACTGTTTACAAAACAGTTGCTCTACCAACTGAGCTAAGGTGGCAATCAACACAAGCCATATTACACTATTTCTTTTATTTCATCAATCTATCTTCGCCGATCTTCTTAAGATATATTGATGCACCCCCTCGCTTAATTGGAGTCTTGCCTGCAACCATATCAAGTATCTTTTTTGACTGTGGGTGAGCCTGAGCGTACTTAAGAGTGGCTTCGTAGATAGAAAGGAGTATATTTCGAATAAAACGAGCGCCGAGTATTGTTATAGAAAATACAGAATCTCTATTTACACTGCGAATCCACGCATCAATTGCAGAAAACCAACCATGAACAATATGGTTGGTTTTCTCGCTCACTAAAGCTAATATACTGTTTCGCCCAGTTTTAACTTCATACGACTTAATACCGAGCATACAAAGAATGCCTACCAAAGAAACTGCAAATGCAATTGTTGGTACAGTTATCATTACTGTTGAAGCACACCGTAGCGAACAAATCGAGCAATTTCGATTTTCTCACCAAACTTTTGCATAGCTGCATCAATAAGAGCTTGGATTGTTAAATCTTGATTCTTAATGAAAAGCTGATTCAAAAGTACCATTTCGCCGAAATATGTAGCGAGCTTTCCTTCGAGGATTTTTGCTCGCATAGCTTCTGGCTTATCTTTTACTTCTTCAGCAAATACTTCTTGTGCTTTTGCTGTTACTTCGGGAGTAATTTCTGAAGACTTAAGGAACTTAGGATTAGCAGCGGTTACATGCATAGCAATGTCGCGCGCAAGAGCCTTAAATTCATCGTTACCAGATACGAAGTCAGTTTCGCATACAAGTTCAACCATAGCGGCTACAGAACCGTTTGCATGAACATATGACTGAATTGTGCCAGCGCCGAATGTTCGGTCACCTTTCTTTGCAGCAATTTCACCACTCTTCTTTCGAAGAATAATAAGAGCCTTTTCAAGGTCACCCTGAGCTTCTTCAAGAGCTTTCTTACACTGCATTACTGAAACTCCTGTTCTGTCTCGTAACTCCTTAATAAGTTCTGTAGTTATCATAGTTCTAAATGAGAATTAAGCTAATATGTAAATTATACACCATGCAGAAAAAAGCACTAGGATAATTTAGGCCTTCTTTCCTTCTGCGTATGCTCGCACAATTTCATTCACAAAGAATTCAATACTTGCTCGTGAAGCATCGTTTCCTACGATAGGAACTTCAACACCTGTAAAGTCACAGTCTGAACCGAGAAGAGCGATAACTGGAATACCCTTGTCTTGTGCTTCTTTAACTGCAATAGATTCTTTCTTTGGATCGATAACAAAGAGAGCCTTTGGCATGTCTTTCATAGCGATAAGACCTGAGAACATGATTTCGAGGTTAGAAATTTCGCGATCAATAAGAAGACGCTCTTTCTTTGTGTATTTAGCAAGTTCTCCCTTTTCGCGCTCAAGAGTGAGTCTTTCGAGTTTTTCTACTCGCTTGCGAACTTCAGGGAAGTTAGTAAGAGAACCACCGATCCAGCGACCATCTACAAATGGCATAGCGAGAGAGATGCCTGCCTTTCGAATAGCAGCTCGAGCTTCTGGCTTACCTCCAACGAAAAGAATCATCTTTCCATCTTTAGCAAGATTGCGAACAAAAGCCTTGGCTTTTTCGAGTAATTGCTCTGTTTTTTCAAGGTCAAAAATTTCAACCTTATTCTTAGCACCGAAAATAAATGGTAATACTGTTGGATGTCGGCGTGATCGTGCAAAAGCAAAATGAGCGCCAACCTTGAACATGTTCTCGATAACTGCTGGATTTGTAGTTTGTTTTTCTGACATACGTATATATTGGTCTCTGTATCCTAGCAAATGAGCCGTATTTTTGCAACCCTTTTAGGCATCATCCCCATCATCGATACCCGAAGTATCGTGAGCAATCTCTGCCCCGCTCTTTTTAAACTCTTCAATAGCCTCAATTAATGGCTCCATTTCGCCCCCGAGTATTGTTTCTATATTGTGCCATGAATGCTTGATTCTGTGATCCGTAATACGGTCTTGGAGTATGTTGTATGTACGAATCTTTTCAGAACGGTCACCTGTACCAATCTGACTACGCTTATCTGCACTCCATTTTTTAGCCTCTTCTTCGATTTTAAGAGCTTCGAGCTTTGCCATAAGAACCTGCATAGCACGTTCGCGGTTTGCAGCTTGTGAACGCTCTGCTGTAGCGCGGACATCAATACCTGTAGGAATATGTAAAAGTCGCACAGCGGTTTCCACCTTGTTAACGTTCTGACCACCCTTTCCTCCGGCTCGAGAAAACTCCATTTGAATATCGCTCGGGTTTATCTCAAACTTAACCTTTTTACGAATTGGTAGCATTGCAACTGAGACTGTTGAGGTATGTACTCTACCAGCCTTTTCGGTAGCTGGAATACGCTGTACGCGATGCACACCAGTTTCATACTTGTAAGCCTCATATACACCCTTACCCTTAACGATAAGCTGCACTTCTTTATAACCACCTGCAGAACCACGAGATTCTTCAGTAACTAATGTACCCCAACCTTTTGACTCAGCGTAACGCTTATACATTGTCATAAGCTCCTCCACAAAGAGTGCCGCTTCATCGCCACCTGCTCCAGCACGGATTTCAAGAATAAGTTCAGTTGGATATTCCTCTTCTTCTTTATCTGCATTAAGAATTGCAGTTATCTGTTGTTCTATGCCTTTCTTTTGAGTTTGAATTGATGTAAGTTCGTCTTTTGCTAAATCAGCCATACTTGGATCCTGGGACATAGAAAGAACGTCACGCTCTGATGTTAAAAGCGCTTCGTACATTTCTGCTAAATAAGCAGTTTTATGATTCTTTTTTATTTCGTCGAGGTTCATGAGTGAGGCCCCGGCAAAAAAGATAGATGAACGCGTGGTTCTTTATTTCTTCTTTGACTGGCGAGAACGGAACTTTTCTACACGTCCTGCTGTATCCATCACCTTTTCCTGGTTTGTATAGAATGGGTGTGATGCACTTGTGATTTCGAGTCGGTAGAGTGGGTATTCTTTACCATCTGTCCATGAGCCCTTTTCTGATGTTTTGATTGTAGAAGGAATAAGAAACTGAGCTCCGTTTGAGTTATCCACGAAGATCACTGGGCGGTATTCCTTTGGATGAATATCTTGCTTCATGCGAGAGACTATATCAGATACTGAATATAAATGCAATATACCACGCAATAGTCTTAGAATCCTTCAAGAGGATTAATCATGGTTAACTGAATATTTGCAGCTTTTATCATAACCTGATCACCGTACGTTGTATTGATATTACCTACCGTACAAGCGCGGCCAGAATAATAACGGCAGGCAGCATTTCGTTCACCGGTATAGCTACCACCCTTAGCCCCAAGGTCTGAAAGATACATAGCCGAAGCCATAAATGCATGTCGCGGCTCCCAAGGGTTTGGTGCCTGTATACCAAGCGATGTTTTAAGGCGTGCTTCAAATAATTTCCATGTAGAAGCAATAAATTGTGCAGGCCCCATAGCACCACCCCAACCAATTGATTGCGGGCAAGATACGAGAGTCTTAAATGGATCAAGTCCTAAGGCTTTAGTAATTTCAATGAATGGTTCAACATCTCTTCCAGGCTTCATCACATTAGGAAACTTTGTTCCACTCTTAATACTTGCTCCGGCCCCAGTATCAGGATCTGTTAAGTAACACGAGCCAACATTCTTACCAAAAGCAGACTCTTGCATTAGGATTGCCAAAAGGAATGCTGGCCGAATACCAGTTTTCTGTGCTGCTTCGTTTGCAAAAGCCAAAGCTTGTTCGAATGGAATTGCGGCTGTATCGCGCAAAGAAAAGAGTGCCGCGCGAATCTCGGCAGCTTTTGCTCGCTTTTCAGCGGCAATTTGTGAATAGAGCATTTCACTATTCTTACTTGCGGCAAGGAGACGCTTTTTTTCGGCCTCGGCAGATTCAATTTTCTTTTTTTGTTCAGCAATAACGGCTCTGGCATCGATCTCTTGATTCTTCTTTTTGTCGAGTGCTTGTTTTTCTGTTTCTGTCTGTGATCGAGCATCGCGAATATCTGCAAAGGTTGCAGCGAGTGAATCTTCTATCATTTCAAAGTCGTCAATATCAGCAAAAAACTGAGTTAGTGACACTCTACTAAGTACGACTTCTGGCAAGCTGTACGTATCAAATTCATTTCTTTTGCGTAAGAGTTCTGCAAGAGATTCTTGCCCCCTTTCTATACGCTCATTAAGTTCACCTATATGCTCATTCTTAGTATTTATATCTTTACCTAGAGTAGCAATAACCAAGTTTTTAGCTTGAATCTTAAGTTGGGCAGACTTAATTTCGGCATTGAGAATACGAATATCTCGATCCAAAGAAGCCGATTCATTTTTAGCAGAAGCTAGAGCAGCTTCAGTTTCTTTAACTTCGCGCTCAACATTTGCCAATTCTTGTTTGAGGCGAGCCTCGCGCTCAACGGTAGTTTCAGCATGTACAACGTGCGGAGCAAACAAAAAATCTGCCCCTACCACACAACCCAGAATAAATATGGTGGCAGCGCAATGCATTATAATTTTTTGGTACAAACTGCCCTGTGACATGCGTATAGTATACCAAAATAAAAACCGGCTTGCGCCAGTTTTTATCATTGAACAACACTTTTGTATTATTCTTTAGCATCTCCTTCACCAGGAGCTGGTTCTTCTTTACCTTTCTTTTCAACTTCGATAGCCGACATGTCGATAGCTGTAGGAGCTTCTTCGACTTCTTCCTTAGCAACAGCGATAGAAGCAACAATTTCATCAGCATCAGTAGCAAGCTCTACTCCAGATGGGAGTTTGATATCACCTGCCTTAATAACACTTGTAAGATCTGTAAGAAGTGCAATGTCGACAGCAATTTCTCGAGGAAGATCTTTTGGCATAGCCTTGATCTTAAGATCATGAGCCACCTTAACAAGAATACCTCCAAGATCCTTAACTGCAGGAGAAACGTTAACGAATGTTACAGGAACATCCACAGTAAGCTTCTTACCCTTTTCAATAACGTAGAAGTCTACGTGTCGAACTGCATCTGTTAGAGGGTGAAAATCGATGTCATGAATAAGAACATCGTGCTCCTCGCCGCCAACCTTAAGACTAATAATTGATGACTCACCTGCTTTTTTCCAAACCTTAGTAAATTCTACCTGAGAAACAGCAACTGAAGTTGATGGTTCTTTTGGACCATAGAATACAGCAGGAATAAAGCCCTTTTTATTAAGCGCCTCTACTGAATCTGCTGGAGTTCTTTTTTCGACATTAAGCGTATACATACCAGAACAGTCTACTGATTTCTACAAAAAAAGCAAGGGTTTTGAGCTTTTTACACCCAAAACTCACAATTACCTTACAAGATAAATGTAAATACAACGATAATTGTTAGAACGACTGCCGCAAGAGCGATACCCAAAAGAAACATATTAGCCTGAGCATCATCTTTAGCAATACCACGAGCAACAAGGAAACGACCAAAAGCAGAAGAATTAGCTTGCTGTACCTGCTGTTGATACGCCTGATTCATCATTGCATTCTCTTCATTAAATTCAATTCCCATATATAGTTAATTAAATAATACGTAATAAGTATATCACACAAGGGTACTGCCTAGTAAACAGGGTTTTTTGGAGCTCGTCCTGCTAATACCTCTACAATATTTGTCGCTGATAATCGAGCCATATCGAGTCGAGCTTCTTCGGTTGCTGAAGCAATATGTGGAGTGAGGATTACATTCGACAAGTCGGCAAGGCCTGGAGTAAGCTTTGGTTCAAATTCAAATACATCAAGTCCTGCTCCTGCTATTACATTGTTCTTCAAAGCCTCTACAAGAGCTGTCTCGTCAATTACAGGGCCACGTGATGTGTTAATAAGGTAAGCAGTCTTTTTCATCAGTGCCAAACGCCCTGCATTCATAAGGTGATGTGTTGCTTCCATCAAAGGTACATGGATCGACACGACATCTGAAATCTTAAGAACTTCTTCTACCGTTGCGCAAAACTGTGCTCCATAGTTTTTCTCAAGGTCTTCATTACGCTTAATATCGTAGTAAGCAACCTTCATACCAAAGCCGTGCCATGCTTTATGAGCAACCTCGGCTCCAATACGGCCGGTTCCGACAATACCTAAAGTTCCTCCATTTAATTTACTTCCATGCAAAAGCATGGGATCCCAACCGACATATTTACCTGTTCGAATATATGAATCACCTTCTACAACTCGACACGTAAGACCAAGAATAAGTGCCCATGTATGTTCTGCCACTCTGTCTGCCCCGCCACCTGGAGTGTTAGTCAAAAATACTCCACGCTTTTTTGCTGCTTCTACTGAAAAATTATTAAAACCAATTGCATAGTTAGCAAATATTTTTACACTTGGTGCAGCTGCCAAAACTTCTTCATCAATTGAATCAGTAAGTAACGACAAGACAGCATCGTACTGTGTGTCTGACAAAGCCTTAATGAGCTCGGCTTTTGTTAAAGGTCGAGGAAGTTTATTTATTTCAACTGTATGCCCTGCTTGAGTAAGAATATCGATACCAATTTGTGGAATCTCGCGAGTTATATAAACTTTTGACATATTAAGCATTCATAAAAACTAATAATTTTTTCTTTACAACCTCTTTCATTGCATCGCGTGCAGCTTTCATGTATTTATAGGGAGCAACTTCATCAGGATTTTCTTGAAGGTATTTAATGAGCCCCTGCTTAAATGCAACACGGAGTTCGGTATTTACGTGCACAATTCGAACACCAGCTTTTATACACTCTTTAATTTCTGCATCAGAATTACCCGAAGCCCCATGAAGCACTAGTGGAACCTTTGTTGCTAAACTAATTTCTTGCACACGCTGTGGGTTTAAAGCAGGATCAACTCCACCCTTAAGCATACCGTGGATATTACCAACAGCAGGAGCAAGCATGTCAGCACCTGTCTCTTGAATAAACTTTTGTGCTTCACTTGGGTCAGTTAAAAATTCATCAGTAAGCTTAACATTGTCTGGTATACCTTCGAGGACCTTTGAAGACTTACCGATAAAACCCAGCTCTGCTTCTAAGAGCATTGTTGGTCTAACTTTTGTAATGTATTCTTTGCATTTTTGAGTTTCTGCAACATTCGAAGCAAAAGGCAGTTCGGTTCCATCAAAAATTACTGCATCGTAGCCTGCATCTACCACTTCTTTAACCCGTTCAAAAGAATAGGTATGATCAGCATTTAAAAATAGAGGTATATTATATTTTTCACGAGCACTGCGCACCATAAGCGCAACGGCTTCTACTCCAATACAATCTCTTTCGCCTTCTGATACGCCAATGATTACAGGAATTTTATGTCCGAGTTCTGCTTCAAGTTCTTGTGAAGCATGTACAACAGCCCAAAAGCCATCGGAGTTTGAAATATTAAAGTGACCGATAGCATTACCCTGTTTTTCTGCTAATTTCAGATATTCTTGTATGGTGTTCATAACACTAGTGTACCATTTGCTGTATACTTATGTCATACGAACATCCACACTTATGATTCTTTTATCTTCTCTATTCTCTAAAAAATTCGACGTTGTCACAATTGGCGATATAACTGTAGATACATTTATTCGCCTCAAAGAAGCCGAGGTTCATTGCAACGTTAATCCCGAAGATTGCACCCTATCGGTAAAATTTGGTGACAAAATTCCTTACGAAGAAGCCTACAATATTCCCGGAGTAGGAAATAGCGCCAATGCAGCAGTGGCATTTTCGAAATTAGGACTCCACACTGCTTTTATTGGTAACATCGGTGATGATACTAATGGCGATGATTGTATTGAAGCTTTGCGCAAGCAGCAGGTTCGTACGCCCTATGTGGTTCGCCATCATGGCCGTGCAACAAATCATCATTATGTACTTTGGTACGGAGCCGAAAGAACAATACTCGTAAAGCATCAAACATACCCTTATTCTTTACCCGAAGAACTTATTACACAGTCTTCACACAAAATTCCTTCATGGGTGTATTTAAGTTCGCTCGGAGCATCTTCTGAGTCTTTCCATCATGACATTGCAGAATGGCTTGAAATGTACCCGACAATTAAAGTTGCTTTTCAGCCTGGAACTTTTCAGATGCGACTCGGTACTGAAAAGCTCAAGAAAATATATGCACGTACCCATGTTTTTGTGGTAAACGTCGAAGAAGCGGGCAGAATTCTTAATCTTCACTCAGCCAAGATTTCTGTTTTACTTAAAGGTTTGGCACAGCTTGGTCCTAAAATCGTCTGCATTACCGATGGCCCTAAAGGAGCCTATATGTACGACACTACAAGCCCTGAGGCAGTCCAGAAAATGTATTTTATGCCACCCTATCCAGACCAAGGAGAGCCTTATGAAAGAACTGGCTGTGGCGATGCTTTTGCTTCAACCTTCGTGGCAGCCCTAGCGCTCGGAAAAACCCCGCTAGAAGCTCTTATATGGGCGCCTATTAACCCAATGTCAGTCGTATTGTCAGTTGGTGCTCAAAAGGGTCTTTTGAATGCTCAAGAAATTGAAAGCTGGATTGCGCGCAAACCTGAGTCTTATAAACCTATAGAACTTTCAGAATAGAAATCTGCTAAGAATTTCTTTTTGAATTCTGTATACGTACCATCAAGGAGCGATAATCGTATTTTTTCGACGAGTGAAATTATAAAGTGTAGGTTATGAATTGAAGCAAGTGTTGCTGCAAGCATTTCATGCGATCTAAATAAATGAGCTAAATAAGCAGCTGTATACTTTTGAGCAACTGGACTATTAGATGTCGCGTCGAAAGATTCGAGTAATTGGGCAAACTCAGCATTGCGGATATTAATCTTTCCTCGGTTGGTATACAGAGTGCCATTTCGCGCAATGCGAGTTGGAGCAACACAATCAAAGGTGTCGACACCATTTTCAATAGCACCAAAAATATCAATTGGCTCGCCAATTCCTAAAAGGTGCCGTGGTTTATTCTCTGGTAATTCTGAGCAAACCCAGCCTACAGCAGTATCGATATCTTTTTTAGTGAATGAACCACCAATGCCGAAGCCATCGAAAGGCATACTTCCAAGGTGACGCGCACACATGCGGCGCAAGTCTTCATGCTGACCGCCCTGCACTACTCCGAAAAGCATTTGATTTTTAGAGTTATTTGCCAAATGTCTATCAAGAGATCTTTGAGCCCAGCGATGCGTTCTTTCTACTGCTTGTAATTGATATTCATGTGGCGCCATTGGCGAAGTACACTCATCGAAAGCAAAGAAAATGTCTGCACCGAGCGCATGCTGAATATCCATTGAAAGCTCCGGAGTAAAGCGATGGCGTGATCCATCAATGTGTGACTTAAATGTCACACCATCTTCATCAATATCAACAAGTGATCCTTGGCCATTACTTTCGCGACCATCATTATCTATCGCCTCATTAAGATCAGCTGCTTTTGTGGTAGCAACCTTGGATACACCTTTACCATATGCTTGCCCTAAAGAAAAAACCTGAAAACCACCTGAGTCAGTAAAAGTTGGGCCATTCCAATTCATAAACTTTCCAAAACCACCAGCTTGATCAACAAGCTTATGTCCTGGCTCAAGATATAAGTGATATGTATTAGCAAGCACTGCCTGTGCACCTGTAAGATGAATGTCTTCTACCGTAAGAGCTTTAACTGTAGCTTTTGTTCCCACCGCAATAAAAGCAGGAGTCTGTATATCACCATGTGGAGTTTTAATTGTTCCTACACGTGCTAAGCCAGTACGATATTCATCACCTTTACCGCCTCCCTGTGGAAATTTCTTAATAAGTTCAAAGCCAGGCTTCATATGCGCATGATATACTAGTCTTTATGGATGCACAATACTTTAACGAACACGATATTCGAAAAAATCAGGTAGAAAGTCTTGCTCGAATTTTTCAAGAATTTAAAAATGGTTTTGATTTTATCAAACGTTATCCAAAGAGTGTTAGCATTATGGGCTCAGCGCGCTTTGCCGAAGACCATAAGTACTCGCTTATGGCCCGTGAACTTGCTCGACGAATTGCAAAAGAATGTGGCTATGCAGTTGTAACTGGTGGTGGCCCCGGAATTATGGAGGCAGCTAATCGTGGAGCGCATGAAGCTGGCGGAGTTTCTCTTGGTATTTCAATTAAATTACCTAAAGAACAACATACGAATCCTTGGGTTGTTGAAAATATGGATTTTTCATATTTCTTTACCCGAAAGACAATTCTTACTTTTGCTGCAGAAGCATATGTAGTATTCCCTGGCGGCTATGGAACTTTCGATGAATTCTTTGAAGTACTTACCCTTATCCAAACAAAAAAGATCCCCGCTGTTCCAATAATTCTTATTGGCTCAGACTTTTGGACACCTCTTGTTACCTTTATTAAAGAGCACATGCTTGAAGAAGATAGAGCAATTAATCCTGAAGATCTTAAGCTCTACACGATCACCGATAATCTTGATGAAGCAATAGATATTATTAAACGCGCACCGATTCAGAGGTGGTGGAAAAATATCGAGCGGTAACAAAAACCAAACCAGCAACAACCATGAGAACCCCGGCAACTAATACCGGGGTTTCTGGCGTAAATGTAATGACAACAAAGCCCGAAATTAAAGGTGGTATAGACTGGGCCAATGCTTGCACACTTGCATTGATACCTAAAATCTCACCCTGTATTGTCTTATCTGCTTTGCGAGAAATTAAACCATTTACATTCGCAAGCACAAGACCGTTAGCGACAGCAAACATTGCAGCTACTATACGTAACTCAATAATTCCGTATACAAAGTAATGTGTAAACATAATTAGACCAGCCAGAACAAGTGATGTGCGAATAATCTTATAGTCCGAAACTCGTGTTGCTAAAAAGCGCGTAATTGTTACTTGGGTAATTACAATACAGATACCCAAAAAAGCTAAGTGCTTCCCTATTTGTGCTTCTGTCATCATAAACCTATCAACAAGAAAGACTCCAAAGAAAGACGTAAAGAAAGCAAAACTAGCTTGATAAATAAAGTTTGTTGCAAATATTCCTCTAAAACCTGGGAAAGTTGCGGCGCGTGCAAGATTTGCCAAAGACTTTCCCCATTCGAGTCTTGTCTTTTCTTGTGGAATATATGTTTCAGGTAATACAAACCACACGATAATTACATTAATGAGTGAAAGTATAGCAGCAAACCAAAATGGAACCGTTGGGCCAAACCAAGATACGATAGTGCTATCAACCAAGACTCCACCTAAAAATGGGCCGAGGATAAAGCCGAGCCCAAAAGCAGCTCCGATTAAACCAAAATTCTTTGCTCTGTCTTGTGGTAATGTACTGTCGGCAATTACCGCTTGTGCCACTGAAATGTTTCCTCCGGTTATTCCGTCAAAAAAACGTGACGCCATGAGTAACCACACACTCTTAATAACAACACCGATGCCAAAGACGACATATGATACGAGGGTTCCGAGCAAAGCAATTGCTAGGATTTTTTTGCGTCCATACATATCTGATAGCTGTCCCAAAATAGGTGTGGCCACAAACTGCCCAAGTGGATATGTTGCGGTAAGTATGCCGAGCAAAACGTATCCCGTTTCGATTGATACTGAATTACCAAGTAAATAAAGTGACGAGTCTGGATTAGCAAATAGCTGCGGCAGAATTGGAATAAGAATTCCAAAACCAAGCATATCTAGAAATATAGTAAAAAATATTATCGGCAGAATGAAGCGGCGATTTACCATAGGAAACTTTCTTAGTTAAGAGCAAAGATAACAAACGTTATGATGAATACCACTGCCATAACAATATTCCCCGCAACGCCAGTTAAAGTACCGAGCACACCACCAATTGCTGCTTTCCAAGCTTTCTTACTTTTATGATGCTGACTTAATTCAGTGATATATATACCAAGAAAGAAACCAAGAACACTACCAAAAATTGGAAGTGGAATTATAAAAGTTCCAACGATAAGTCCAAAAAAACCACCGAGGAGAGAAAGCATATTTGCTCCGCCATAACGTGCTCCAATTATTCCTGCACCAATGTCAAAAAGAATTGCTGCAATAACAATGATTCCGAGAATTAAAAGATTGTTTACTGTGAGGAGTGAGAACGTGGTTGCAAAACCAAAGACAGCTGCAACAAAAAGCATATAGAGCAAACCTGGTACTCCAGGAATAAAAGCCGCAATAATGCCGGGGAGTAATAGTAAGGTAAAAAGTATTACAATAAGTTCATAATTCATAGCTTATAGTTTAGCACAAAAAAACCGCGTGAGCGGTTTTTTTGTGACTTATAGGTCAATTTAGGCGTCTCGTCGTGCTCGAGGCTCCATTGGGCGAGCTTCGTTAACTGTGAGATTTCGTCCATCGAGTGGCTTACCATGGAACATTTCAATTGCCTTCTGTGCTCCATCTTCTGATTTCATTTCAACGAATCCAAAGCCCTTTGATCGGCCTGACATTCGATCCATGATGATCTGAGCAGATTCAACTTCTCCTGCTGCTTCAAAATGAGCTCGGAGAGCGTTATCATCTGTTGAATAAGGAATACCACCAACGTATAGCTTCTTTGCCATAATTAATTACCTCGTCTTTGACTATTATTACCCGTAAGCGATCGAGAAACTTACTAGGCTTTTAGTGTAGCATACTCAGGTACCACTTGTCTATTGACTTCATAAAAAGCCTTGATAGCAGCAAAAAACTCTCGGAATGAATTCTTAAAATCTGAATAAGTACTATCGGTAGGTATTCCGTATGCATCTATGCCAACATTACGTGCAATATAGATAGAACGAGCGACGTGGAACTTTTGTGTCACAATGAGAGCCGAGTTAACACTATACACATTACGTGCTCGGTACATTGAGTGATATGTGTCGATACCCCCTTCGTCGGTAATAATGTCCACTTCGGGAATTCCGTAGTTTTTAAGATAGCTCACTACAGCATTCACCTCTTTTCTGCCAGCTTGAACACTATCAGCACTTACAAGAATCTTTTTTACAAATTTCTTTTCGTACAAAGAGATTGCACCGAGAGTTCTATCTTCAAGTGCCCTGCTGAGGCTTCCATTATTATATACCGATGCACCGAGAATAATTGCAACGTCTGCTTGAGGAGCCTGCTCGCGCTCACGTAAGTATGATGAAGCACTGATTCTAATGTACATATTGATACACATAATAATTACAATGGTACCAAGCAAAAAAGCTCCGCCATACACTTGAAACTTATGGCACCATAGGCCAAAGCCAGTTTTTTGTTCAGTACTACCTTCCATACTAGCTTAAAAGCTCCGTTAATATTTTTCGTAATAGTTCTGGGTTTGCACTACTTCCTGAAGCCTTAACAGTTTTCATTGCCTGACCAACCAAAAATTGTAGAGCACTTACTTTACCACTCTTAAAATCAGCAACTACTGTTGGGTTTGCTGCAACGATTGCTGCACACACAGTCTTAAGTTCACCTTCATTACTATTTTGAATAAGACCTTGGATCTGAGCAATTTCTTCGGTAGTTCTTAAAGGAGTTTCGGCATCAACCAATGTTTCGTAGAGGTGCTTCAAAAGATCCTTTGCTCCTCGAGAAGAAAGTTTACCTGACTGAATAAGCTTAATCACATCAGCCATACGCTCTGGCGATATTTTATTAATTCCTTGCGCAATATTTTCTCCGAAATCTTTTTTAATAAAACCAACGTAGTCGGTAAGAATATAATTAACAGACAATTTTACAGCTTCGGCTTTGTTGTCGAGTAATTGGGCAACTTTTTCAAAGTATGAACCAAGCTGAACTACTATCACAAAAACTTCAACCTCCTCTGGCTTAAGACCAAAATCTTGTGTGTATCGCTTGCGCTTTTCCCAAGGTAATTCTGGTAATGTTCCTCGCAAATCTTCTGGCTTAAATTCTTCTATCTCAGAAATCATCATATGAGGAATATCAGGATCAGGAAAATATCGATAATCATGTGAGCTTTCCTTTTTTCTCTGAGAAAATGTTGTTTGAGTACTATCATCCCAGCCACGAGTTTCTTGAACTACCTTTTCACCTCGGGCAAGTAAATCTGATTGTCGCTTAATTTCATAAGCAATTGCGCGTTCAACAGCTCTAAAAGAGTTAAGGTTTTTAACTTCTGTTTTTGTACCAAACTTTTTATTATCAGTATCCTCGCGAGTTGCAACAGAGATATTTGCCTCTACGCGCATATGACCCTTTTCCATATGAGCATCGCCTGCTCCCAAATAGCGAAGTACAAGCTGTAGTTCTTCGGCAAAACGAACGGCTGTTTCAGAGTCATGAATAACCGGTTCGGTTACAAGTTCCATAAGTGGAACACCTGCTCGGTTAAAATTAACGAGACTTTTCTCGTGAATATCGTGTGTTGATTGTGCAGTGTCTTCTTCAAGATGAATGCGGGTAATTTTAACGCCAGCAAGTTCTCCACCTTCAACAAGGGGGTATGCATACTGACTTATTTGATAGCCTTTTGGAATGTCAGGGTAAAAATAGTTTTTTCTATCCCATTCAGTATAATCAGCAATCTTTGCACCAAGAGCATGCCCCACACGCAAAACATGTCGAATTGCTTCAAAGTTAAGCACAGGGAGTGTCCCTGGATGCCCCATACATACAGGACACACAAGTGCATTGGGTTTTTCTTCGTCAGGATTATTTGCGCAACCACAAAACATCTTTGATCGTGTCTTGAGTTCAGCGTGAATTTCGAGACCAATTGTAGGAATGAGTTCTTGAGCCATACGTGCAACAATTATAACGCAGAATCGGTTTTCGTTGGAACCATTTCTCGTAAATGAACACTGAGCATATCTTTAAACTTTTTCAAAGACTCATCATCGAGAACCGAGACTGCATAAACATACTTTGAATACTTTTTCATTAAGTCTACTGCAGCTTTAACCTGCTCTGGTGTACTCATATCGGTCTTTGTGAGCACAATGATTTCTGGTTTATGCTCAAGCTCATTACCATATTCTTTAAGTTCTTTTCGAATTGTAGTGTATACATCTTCGATATTTTCATTTTCAAGAGAAACACAGTGAACAACAACTGATGTTCTTTTTACGTGACGCAAAAATGCATGACCTAAACCTTTACCTTCGGATGCCCCTTCAATGAGTCCTGGAATATCAGCAAGAACGTAGCCATAGAATGCACCGAGGTTTGGCTCAAGTGTGGTAAAGGCATAATTACCAACCTTTGCCTTTGCATTTGTTAGGGCATTAAGAAGACTTGATTTACCTGCATTTGGCTGCCCTACAAAACCGGCATCAGCAGCAAGCTGTAGCTCAACAAAAAAATCTGCTTCTTCGCCTGGTTTGCCTGGAGTTGATTGCTCTGGACGAACATTTGTCGACGCTTTAAAGTGTTCGTTTCCAAGACCGCCGTTTCCACCCTTAAGAATTCGGACTGTTTCACCTTCGGTCAAAAGGTGTATTGGTCTATTCGTTCGCAAATCAGTAACCACGGAACCGATAGGTAAATCGATAATGAGATCAGCTCCACTACGGCCGAACATACTATCGCTCATACCATCAATACCGTTTTCGGCTACGAATTCCTTTTGATTTCGATATTGAGTAAGTAAAGCAAGGTCGCGGACAGCGCGTACGAATACGTCGCCACCCTTTCCACCGTTACCACCAGAGGCCCCAGCAAATTCGCGACCCTTTTCATGGCGCCAGCGTACAACACCTGATCCTCCATTGCCTGCCTTAACGTGAAATGTAAGTTCGTCTATAAAAGCCATATTTGTTCGGTGAGTGTATCACAGACCTACTCTGCCGTCACCTGTTTGTAAATATCAAGAAGAGCCAAAAGAAGACTGAGCGATAGTGGACCAAGGATAAGTCCGATCGGACCAAAGAATGACAAACCACCGACAACTGACAAAAGAATAAGAAATTCGTGCACATCAACACCTTGCTGAACAATTCGTGGACCTAAAAAATTGTCGATGAGACCAACTGCAACAACTCCCCATACAAGAAAGCCTACTGCAAATGCTGTAGCGCCTGTAGCAAATAAATAGATAATACCCGGTACAACCACAAGTGCCGTACCTACTCCTGGAATCAAAGATGCAATAGCAGCAACACTACCCCACAAAGCTGGGTTTGGTATACCGAACAAAAAGAAACCGAAACCCGTAAGCACTCCTTGAATTCCTGCAACCACAAGTGAACCACGGATAACTGAGTTAATTGCTCGCTCGAGTTTAGTAAAAATCAAATTGTCGTATTCATCATTAAGAGGTGAAAGCTTAGTCAGCATTGCTCGAACACGTGAACCATCTTTAAGCATATAGAACAAAGCAATGAGCAAGATGAAAGCGTTAAACATGATTGTAGCGAAACTCGAGAATACGAAATCAATGTTCGTAAATGACCACTCAAGAGCACTCCTAATATAGGTAGCTATATCGAAAGAATCAAAAGAGATGAGCGCGCTTTCTCCGAAGATCTTATAGCTTATACGATTTGCAATACCATTAAGTGTATCGATCATTTGTACACGATTGCCTTCATGAGTTAAGTACACATAGACATCCTGTGCTTCAAGAGAGATTTGGAGTACTAAAAATGAAAGCGGAATAAGGACCGCCGCAAAAACAATTGCAAGTGTTACACATGTTGAAAATGAACTGCCTTCATTACCTCGTGAGAATATTTTAGAGACAAAACGGTGCAGTGGCCTAAATAATACAGAAAAAACGAGAGCGAGAACGAGGGTCGAGATGTACGGCAAAAAAACTAATGTAGTAAGTACCGCTACGACACTTAATAGTGAAAAGAAAAAGTAATGTTGATTTCTATGCATACTCTTAGTATACACCAAAAAGCCATCTTGTATGATGGCTTTTATTTACTTATTTTTCTTCTGTGCTCGCCTATCTTTTCGATTGCCCTGCTTTTCTGTTTGTTCACCTGAATTTGTTGCGAGTGAATCTGGATTTGTATGGACTTCTTTAAGCTTTTCTTGCTCTGGCTGAGCAACCTGAACTCCAACATGCGGTAAGAGTGAAAGTATTTGATTATCTACTGACATTTGCATTACCTTAAATAAACGCAGACCTTCTTTCTTGTACTCAACAAGTGGATCATGTTGTCCGTAGGCACGAAGATTTACACTGCCTCGCAAATAATCCATAACCTCAAGGTGATCAACCCACAAAGTATCAATTGATTGCAAAATAACTTGTCGAATAACTTCACTGAAAGGTTCGCTTCCAAACTGAGTTACCTTTTCAGCAATGGTTTTTGTAAGCTTTTCTTGATCTTCTGTATTTGGAACACGGGCAATAATCTCATTGATACGCTCATATACAGTCTGAGTATTTGCTGTAAGTATATCTCGGCGGCGAGCATATACTGTTACACGCTGCTGATTGAGAACATCGTCATACTGCAAAACATGCTTTCTTCCATCAAAATGAAATCCTTCGATCTTAGACTGAGCACCTTCAAGAGTCTTAGTTATAAATGAATTTTGAATTGCTTCGTCCTCGGGAACATTTAATTTTGCAAGTACGCCACGAATAGTTTCACCACCAAAAATTCGCATAAGAGAATCTTCAAGAGAAACAAAGAACTGGGTCTCACCCGGATCACCTTGGCGACCAGCTCGTCCTCGGAGCTGATTATCAATGCGTCGCGCATCATGACGCTCTGTTCCGAGAACAAAGAGTCCACCAAGAGCTTTTACTTCTTCGTATTGCTCTGGAGTTGCAGGATTACCACCGAGTTTAATGTCGACTCCTCGACCAGCCATGTTTGTTGCAATTGTCACTGCACTTTTTTTTCCTGCTTGAGCCACAATTTCTCCTTCTTTCTCATGATTCTTAGCATTGAGCATATTGTGAGGCACGCCTTCTTTATGTAAGAAGTTGCTCAACATTTCATTGCGTTCAATAGAAACAGTACCAATGAGTACTGGTTGACCTTTTGAATGAATTTCTTTAACGCGTCGAGCAATTGCTTTAAACTTTCCTTGCTCTGTTCTGAATATCAAATCCTGATGATCTTTACGTGCAACTGTTTTATTTGTAGGAACAACAACAGTATCAAGGCCGTACACTTTATAAAACTCTTCTTTAGAGGTCTCGGCAGTACCTGTCATACCCGACAACTTTGTATAAAGTCTGAAAAAGTTTTGATAGGTAATAGAAGCAAAAGTTCGTGACTCTTGTTGAACCTTAAGACCTTCTTTAGCCTCAACAGCTTGATGAAGCCCTTCTGACCAGCGTCGGCCCGGCTGCATACGGCCAGTAAATGGATCTACAATAACCACCTGTCCATCTTTTACAACATAGTCTGTGTCTATGGTGTACAAAGATTTTGCTTTAAGCGCTGTTTCGAGGTGATGAACATATTTAATACCGGCATCTGCATATAGGTTTTGCACGCCCATAGCTTTTTCAACCTTGGCAATACCAGCCATAGTAACAGCTACTGACTTTGATTTTTCATCAACGGTATAGTCTTCGGTCAAATTAAGTGATGCTGCGATTTGGGCAAATTGTGCATAGAGCATTCCTGAATCTGCTGCGGGTGCAGAAATGATAAGTGGAGTTCGAGCTTCGTCAATAAGAATTGAGTCAATTTCATCGACAATTGCATAGTTTGGCAAACGCTGTCGCAAGCGTTCTGAACGGTATTCAAGATTATCGCGTAAATAATCAAAACCAAATTCACTATTTGTTCCGTAAGTAATGTGCGCTTTATATGCTTCGCTACGTGATACGGGTCGCATGAACTCATTTACAACCTTAAATGAGCCTTGCTCATCGCGGACATCATCTTGTTGTTCTCCTGTATGAGATGGATCGTAAATAAATGAAGAGTCATGATTGAGAATACCCACAGTAAGGCCAAGGTAATCGTAAATTTGACCCATCCACACACCGTCACGGCGTGACAAATAGTCATTAACTGTTACAACATGAACACCCTTACCCGTAAGAGCATTCAAATATCCTGGGAGTGTGGCAACGAGAGTTTTTCCTTCTCCTGTACGCATTTCGGCAATATTACCGTCATTCATAATCATGCCTCCAATAAGCTGAACATCGAAATGTCTTTGACCGAGAGTTCTTCGTGCAGCTTCGCGAACTAAAGCGAAAGCTTCAGAAAGAATTGGGTCGAGGGCTTTTTGTATATTTTCTTTTGTATCTAAATTTGCCTGACTCAAGGTTTGCATAAAAAATGCAGTGCGAGCACGCATATCCGCTTGAGTCATTTTTTCTACCTGAGGTTCGAGGGCATTAATCTCGAGTACACGCTTTTTATACTGCTTAATGAGGCGACCATTATTGTCGCCGAGTAAATTTTTGAGCCATTGCATACCGGCTATCCTATCATATTTATAAGCATATAAAAAGACCGACGAATGTCGGCCTTTGCAAAAAATATGCTTGGGGTTGAATGAAGGGGGTGGTTGTACAGGAGTCTTGGCGGCGACTCAATGTATGCGAGCCACCCCCTTCACCCCTTGCTCACCCAAGGTACTCAGTACCTTGTTGAACTGCGCTAACACTCCGGTCTTGAAGTGTCACCACTCACTCCCCTTTATCCCCGGAGTGGTTGCGCAGCCGCACAGTAACACCATACTGTGTGGCAGATCCTCGCTCAAGGCCAAGCCTGAGCACAAGATCGTATAGAGAACGGGGCCCTTCGACCCTATCCCCTCCCATTTCAAGTAGATTGTTCATTCCCTCTGGCCGCCCTTTTCTCCCCTGGGCCCTACCAGTGAACAATCCCTACCCAAACGGTCTACACTGCATATAGTATACACCATATCTGAATAATGTCAATAGCTTTAAACGCCGACTGATTAATACGGGTGTAATATGGCTTTATTGAGCCATTTAGTATAAAGTCACACGACCAGTTACTTGCACTTTTCAAATTATAAACAACAAACTTCCCTTTCGAGAGTTATATTAAATTCTTTGAGGCATTTTTCTTCAATTTCTTGTGCTAAAGAATAAACATCGGCAGAGCTTGATGAAATTCCCCTTTCCATAGCCAAGACGAGTGGTTGATTTTTGTACACTTCAGCATTTCCTTTGCGGTAACCATTCAAATGAAGCACCTTATCAAGAAGCCATGCCAAAGAAATCTTATACTGACCATTTTTAGATGGATATGCGGGCAGTCCAGGATATTGCCTTTGTAGCCTTTTCAGTTGTTCTTCAGAAATTACTGGATTTTTAAAAAATGAACCTGCTGTTCCGTAGTGATTAAGGGGTGGTAGTTTTTTGGAACGAATCTCGCAAATTGCTTTGCGAATTTCTTGCGGATGATTTGGCATATTCCCTGCGAAATAGTTTTTAACATCCGGATATGAAATATTTGGCTGGGAATTTTTTGAAAGCTTATATATTACCGCTGTCACAATGTATGTATTTGGCCTTGCTTTAAAAATACTGTGACGATAGTCAAAGTGACAGTCTTCATTCATTAAAGTAACTATCGGTAAATCCTGCTGTATGATATCGATACACTCTACTGCAACAATAGTTGATTGCACCTCTACTCCATATGCACCGATATTTTGAATTGCACTTGCACCGACAAGACCGGGAATTGCCGAGAGGTTTTCAAAACCCCATAGACCTTTTTCGACAGTAACCCGCACGAGATTATCCCAGTCTTCTCCTGCCTTTGCTTTTACATATACACTACTTTCATCTTGATTTTGCTGTGCCACCTCTAAAGGAAAGTAGTCGGAGAAATTTATTCCCTTGGCACGAATCATGAGTACAACTCCATTAAAACCATCGTCATGAACTAAAGTATTTGAACCGCCTCCAATAACTGTAATTGGTAGCTTGTGGTTGCGAGCATAATTAACACCCTCACGAATATCTGCAATAGTACTGCATTCAATAAGTGTACGAGCCTTACCCCCTACTCCAAAGGTTGTAAGCGGGCCGAGTTCTGTATTGTGAGATATTTTCATGTGATGCGTAATAATGGCGAACGGGTGTTAGCTCCAAATATAATGTCTAAATTAAGATGTGAGTACAGCCGTCCGCCGTTACTAAGCACCACACATCTACAATCATATACTAATATTAGCGGTAATGCAGGATTTTATCCACATAAAAACGCAAAATCCTGCCGAGACAGGATCTTACGTAGACATTCATTTGGTTTGGACTAACAGAGTTAGTACCCACACGTAAATAGTATAGACCCGTATTCTTGAGTGGTCAATGATTTTATACACATACACACAATTCACCGAGTATTCCCCTGTTTTCTTAAGAAAGTCTCAAAAAATCATTTTATTTTTATCTCTTTTTTATAAATATTTTAAGAGAACAGGTCATACTATTCGCACCACATACGTGGCATTATTATTTAAAATAAATTTATGTCTATTGATACACACGAACCACTCGAGGACCTTATCGAAAATAATACTTTCGAAGAAGACTCGGATGACTTAACAAATGAGCTTGAGCCATGGCATACTGAAGAAGAATGACCGAGCAAACACTAACCGACACAGAGAGGATTAAGAAAGTGGGAACCACTCTACTTAACGGCACTCTTATAGTGCTCGGTTTGTGTACCTGCACCATAATCTACGGCACCTTAACTCGTGGCGAATATTATAACGGTATCAATCTAGGTTTATTTATGTGCATAGTTGGGATCATGGTATTCATACGTTTTCTTTACCATAAGAACTGGATTACCCTTGCATCAGTCAGTTTTGTTACCATCTTTGCCCTTGGCTGCTCTTACGGTGCATTTACATGGGGAGCAAGCATGCCAATCACTCTTTTAGGATTTGGCCTTACTATAGTTTTCACAACCTCGCTTCTTGGCAATAAAAGCGGTATCGCCGCACTCGTCATCACTGCTGTGGTACTCATAACTGCTGGAGTGCTCGAAATGGATCGTGGCATACCATCATGGAAATCAGAAAACATTGTCATTGCTGACCTCATCATATATACAGTCATGCTTGGCCTCACGACTCTCGTAGGTTGGTTGGCACAAAAGCAAATTGCTCAGGCACTTGAAAAAGCAAATACTGCCGCAAGGGTTCTTAAACAAGAACAACAGAACTTGGGCAATATGGTCTCTGCTCAGGTACAGAAAATCGAAGCGGGCTTTAGAAAAGATATGACTTCATCACAACATCAAGCAGATTTTGGAAAAATTGCTCAAGGATTATTCCACGATCTCATTAATCCAATCACCACTTTGACACTCACTATTGAAAGTATTAGATCGGGGCGAATTGGTATTAACGATGCATACATGCACTCAGAAAGCCTTAAGCGAGCGATATCAAGAACACAAAGATACCTTACTGCAGTTAAAAATAACTTGGGTAAACCCAGTCTAGCTTGCGAATTCGATATCAAAGAAGAAATCTTAGCTGCTCTGGCACTCCATGAGTTTAGGGCTCGCCAAAATGACATTGGGCTTATTGTGCACGGTGAGCCATTCCCTATGTATGGTGATCCGATACAGCTCGGGCAAATTGTCTCTACTTTTGTATCAAATTCACTTGATGCTTTCGAGGACATTGAACGCAAACACAAGAAAATAATTATTCACTGGAAAATACGTCCGCGCACAATATCACTAACAGTAAAGGATAATGCTTGTGGCATGAGTGCCGAAACTCTCTCAAAAATCAGCACCTCATTCTTTACAACCAAAGAAAATGGTAATGGTTTTGGTTTAAATGCCGCAAAAAGTTCTCTCGAGAAATTCTTCAATGGAACACTTTCCCTAGGTAGCGAGCTCGGAAAAGGAACCACAGTAACCTGTAGTATTCCCTTGCAAACGACTAACTCTCTAAGCGATGAATTGCAAACTCAAGCAGAAAATAATTACGAAGAGAATCTTGGCTCTCCTTAAGCAAATAGAAAAAGCCTGCATACGACATGAACATGAATACTCATTCATATACACGGGCGCAGGCGGTCATTCTCATAAAAAATTATCTAACCTTGTTCAAAATACATGTATAGCTGGCCTACTTGGAAGTATTCTAAGAAATATACTTCGTAACCAAACTATTCATCGCTCAGAAAATATATTGGTTAAAGAGGTAATACTGCGAATACAAAAACATTGCAATAACTACCTAGTTGCTCATGTACGTTCTGGACTAGAGTGGAACTATTATCCAATCAACACTCAAGCCCGAGTACCGAACGATCTTGATGATACCTCATTAGCACTCTATTCACTATCATCACCCTCAAACGCCACCATCATTAGCAACCATTGCCACAAGCTCATAGCTAATACTTCTAGTTACGACCACAAAATTAACAGCTGGCTCAGAAGTGCGTGTAATCCAGCGTGGTTTCATGAAGACATTACTGTATTAGCAAACTTCGGGCGCCTTTGTGATTTATACGGAATTACACACGAACCTCTTACGAATCGCATTTATCACCACATTACAGACGACCGTAAATCTATATTCTACGTAAATAATTGGTGGGCTCTGTATGCACTTTCTACCTGGCTGCATGACACCACACTCTTAAACCAACTCTATGATTCATGCGCCTCAAAAGAAAGTAGGAGTTGTGTGTCCACTCTCGAACTCTTATGCTTTCTCAAGCTCAGGCAGCGTGGCATAATAGCACAAATAAACACTCAAGAAGCACGTGTCACATATCATAATCTCATCACTGCACAAGATAATAATGATGAGACCGGCATATATTACGAAAAAATTAATCGCTCGCAGATCTTGATAGCTCACTCACCCATAATAAAACTAGCTATTGAGGTCGAAATACTCCTGTATGGTATACACAAAGAATAATAAGCCACTTAGTAGCTATCACATTAAATGTGTACTCGAAACCCCGGCTCGCATTGCACAATATGCACCAAATAAACTACAGAGCCTCGTCAAACAGACCGGGGATCATCTTGTAACCATATCAAAACACCTCTGGGCATATTACTGTGACCTTGATATGTATCTGGATACCGGCACTCACAACAGCTTTAATGAACCTAATTCACTCCTTCAGGCAGAAAAGATAATACTCGAAAAAATCAAAGAACTTCCCGAAGCCTACGCAAATGAGCTACTGGGTCAACATATGCAATTTAAAAAAATCTTCATCAAAAGGAGTTTACGAGAACGCGATACTCCTGGGCAGCTCAATGAATTTACCTTGCTCAATCTACCCCTCCTTGGTGTGTTTTTTGGCTCAAAAGGAGATTTATTAGCAATACCAACAATCATTGCATTTAAACACTCGAGCTTACATCAAAAGACAATAAGCTTTTGCTCGCGCTATATGCGATATTTTGTTCGGGTACGGGCAGTTATTGATGATATTAAAGATTGGGAAAATGACCTTCAGTATGGGCATTTAACTTGCATCCACCTTCAATGTATTAAAGCACTCGCCTTAATACAGTACGACCAAACGGAGCATTTATGCCTTAACCTTAAGGATAGCAGAGAACTCATAAAAACAACTTTATACCAGAAAGTCGTACCCCGATTAATTTATGAAATGATTCGCACTCACCGTGAATACATTAAAGAGATTGACTCTGATGAAATCCTTAGTGATGATTTTAAACGTATTAAGGCAATCCTTGAGCCAGCTCTATCCTACTTCGAAAATCTGGCTAATAAATACAGGCTTTATTGCGAAAGACAATTACCCACAGCAATTAACATTGATGCTAGTACAAAAATCTGCTATAGTATCTGAAGAGTTTGGTCTTTTGTTTTTCTAAAGCTCGCTTCGGCGAGCTTTCCTGTCCTCGCAAAAGCTTTTGCAGGACTTAAGTATAGATGGTTAAGATCTACACTGTGCTTTATAGATAAAAATATAGAGAATAAGAAAGCGGTGGCTATGCCACCGCTTTCTTATTACACACAACAAACAAAACGATTAAACCTTTGGTGCGTTTGTGTTAGCAGCAGAAGCTGTATCACAACTCTTAATACATGTATTCGAAGCACAGCAGCAAACATCTTTTCTTAATAAAGAGAAACGACCACTTCCGGTTACAAAGAGTGCAATGGCATTAAGGAGAAGAACGAAATCGAATTCCCAACCACCAGAGAATCCTTTTGCCCACTTTAGTGAGACAATTGCTCCAATCATTACAGCAGCAATAAGAATAGCAGCGATTCGAGCATAAACACCAAGGACAATCATAATACCCCCAATAAGCTCAATGAAAGCAACAACATAAGCTAGGTACGCAGGCAAACCGATACTTGTAAAAAAACCGGCAGTCCCTGCAAGGTCTGCAACCTTTGCCCAGCCGTGAACGATAAATACTGAACCCAGAGCAATTCGAATAATTACTAAAGCAATATCATTATTGCAACAAACTTTATTAAATAAATTTTTCATATGTGTAAATTGTGTATTAATTATACTCTATCTTGGGTACTAAATACAGATCCTGATTATAGCCGCCGACTCCAATGTACTCTGCCTTGCTTTGCATGATAAGTTCATATGGTAAACAGTGGCGGCAACCCTTTTCTCCTTGTGGACACACAAATTCTTTTGAATCGCGTGCATTCTTAACTTGGACAGCGACCTTCATTACCCTCTCGCGAGCACTTACGAGATCGGGCAAATCGACAGTAACCGGTGTATCATCGCGGTCAATATACCAATAACTTGCACCTTCTACCTTGCGCTTCTGAATTGCATCGACAATAAGGTGGTATATAGGCAATTGCAATGAATCCTCTTTCTCATCATACTTACCTGTTTTAAAATCAAGGATATGTACTTGATCAGTCTCTTCAACATACTGTAGCCAGTCGACTTTGCCACACAAAATAAGATTATCATCTTGCGACAAATAAAAGTGTGGTAAGTCGCCTTTATTCTTAAAAGCTTTTTTAAGGAGCGGCTGAGGATGATTCTTAACCCTTTCAATCATCGCTCGACCACGCTCAAAAAAACTTTTTTCTTCTTCGGGAGAAGTAAAACCGCCAATCTTTCCTGAAACCTTCGCCCATTCTTCTAAAAATCTTTTGTTGAAATCCACACTTGTTCTTTCTTCTGCTTTTATGTTTGCTAATGGTTCAAGGACACCGTGCACTGCTTGCCCGAGTGACATTGCTGGGGCAACGATACCAACTTTTCGTCTCGTTTTTGGGTTTTTATACACATTATGCAAATAATACAATCGCGGGCATTTCAAAAAATCACCCATTGAGGAGTGTGATACCCACACTGCGCTAAATTTATCATTTGAAAAAGCCATATGTCGTGTAGTAAGTTACTCTTTAACGATCTAAGATATCCTTAAGAACAGGAATTACTCTTTGAGCAATTTTTGCATAGCCAGCGTCATTTGGATGTACCGCATCGTACATAAGCTCTTTATTGAGGAGGATTCCATCGAGAACATCTGAAACGTATGCGGTCTTATATTTCTTTGAAAGTTCCTCAAACTTCTCTTCGTAATTATCTCGAAGGAGTCCGCCTCTAACACCAAGCAAAACAACTACGACTCCTCTGTCGGTAAGGCTTTTAACAATATAATCAAGATTCCTCCAGGTTTCTTCTGGTGGCACTTTACGCAAATAATCATTACCACCGAGTAGAACAAGAACAATACCTGGATCTTCAGCATAAACTTCGCCCAAACGTGCCACGCCATCGGCTGTGGTGTTTCCGGGAATACCTAGATTTTTAATAGGAATTTTAAGAGCTCTTGAAGTCTGAGAGACGAAGTTATTACCCGTTGTTGCCCCAACTCCGTTAATGAGACTGTCTCCGAAAGCAACGATTCGAGCATTTTTAGGAGGGGTATTTGCAATTGTATTACCAGACAATATGAACCAACCAGCAACACAAATTACGATAAGCACCAACCCTGCCCATAATTTATTCTGCGAAATCGATAGCATTTATTTGAGTTGGATTGGGTTTCGACCTAGCTTAATTTCTTTAATTACATTATCAGCTTTTGTTTTGTCTTCAGTTGAACCATTCTCGAGAACATACGTTGCCTGCGCTAATGCTTTAGATGGATTCTTAAGTATCATTGCCACGCCAGCGAGCATAAAGCGATATTCACTATTTTGTGGCTGTGCAAGAATAGCTTCATCAAGACCTTGCTCGGCAAGCTTGTACTGTGACTGTGAAATCAATGCACCAATAACCCTTCTATCGGTACGTACATCGCCATATTGCTTAACAAGAGTAGTTGCTTGATCGACTTTGTCTGATAGTAATAAAGTGAGCGTATACATCACTCGTGCTTCTGGGTACTCTGGTGACATGTCGTATGCTTTCTTTGCTTCAACAACACCAAGATTTTCTTGTCCAAGAGTCATGAATGAAATTGCTTTTTCAAGATATACAGTGTGTTTTTGTGGGGTGAGCTTTTCCGCAGTTGCAAGTAACTCTAATGCCCTCTCTGCCTGCCCCATACGATTGAGACTAGAAGCAAGTATTAAATATGGGCGAGCATCCCCTGGTGTATCTTTAATTTGCTCATACATACCATCTACTGCAGCCTGTACAATTTCGCGCTGCTTATCGGCAGGTATTGCTGGCGATCCTACAATACCTGTAGCACATACAAGAAACTGCTCTCGTGCTTCTTGTCGAGCAACCGGACTAAGCTGTGCAGCCTGGGTAAAATAAAGCGCATTTGGCTGTCCAGACTGACAAGAGAACAAACCTTTAATGAGCGAGTAATTTGCTCGTAGCGGGTTAACAATTGTTACGTAGGCAAGAATACAAAGGGCAACAACAACAGCCGGCATAACAATAAGCTCACGAACGTCTTTTTGCTGAGATACAATCGCAAGCTCTGTTAGCTCTTCACCACCAGATAAATAACTTGCGAGTGATATCATCAAGAAGAACATCAAATAACTTGTATTATTATCAAAAACAAAAACGTTGTGAACCGCATATGCAATAAGGAAACCAATGAGGGCTGCTTTCTCTGCTGATTTAAGCGATTTAGTTTTGACGACACTTCGCACTACAAAAAAATACAATGATACGTATGCAAGAAAGCCTAGGAAGCCGCCCGCAACAAGCCAATCAAGAAAGACGCTGTGGGCACGATCAAACCACTGCTCATGGCGCCACATATCTTTAACATAATGAGAGTTGAATACATAGTTGAATCCTTCTTGACCCCAACCAAACAGAGGGCGTTCAAGGGCACCCGTAACTGCAATTGGCCAAATATAACCTCGTGCCTGAGTCTTGTTCTCATTCCATGAAATAGAAGTGTATCGCTCAAGAATTGGTGGCAATGTAACTATACCTGTTGCACGAACAGTAAATAGCGCCGCAACACCCAAGAACATAGCCGCAATAATACCCAGAATTATATATCGATACCGAGCTGTTTCCTCTTGATTACGATCAAACCAAACATAAGCAATACCGCCAATACATGCAGCAGCTACTAGACCTATCATTGAACCTCGCGTTGCAGTAAAGAACAGAACGATACCAAAGTTAACAACAAGGAAAGCATAACCGAGATATACTCCAATATTCTTGACCGAACTACCAACAAACATATAAAACGTTAAGAATATATGCACAAGCATGTACACAGCCAAATAAGCAGCATTACCGAGTGTCGCATCCAAACGGGTATCGCTTTGGTGAATTTCTGAAAGACCCCCCAACTGCATGAGTCCCTTATAACAAACCATAACAGCTGCTCCGAGCGAGAAAGCTATGTATCGGCGCCACTCTGCAGCAGTCTTTAAGAGTGAGCTCAAAGCAATATAGTATAAATACAAATATAGAATAGTAAAGAATCCTTCCATTCGTTCAAAGTTCGAGAAAAATGCCTTAGATGAATTCTCTGCTCCGAATGAAGAAATGAGTGTAACAACGACGAGTGCAGTTGTTGCATAAAGTATTGAATTCTTTTTGGGCAAAAAAGAATTATCACGAATAGCAAGCAAAGCCCAAGCACCAAAGCCAATTGATATACAAAGTCTGAGCCACAACGCTTTTCCAACAATAAATGGAAAGAACAAACTATTCGCGACAAATAGTGGAGTAAATAAAACACCAATCAAAGCGGCCGTCGCAATCCATTTTAAAATTGTATTTGTAGAATTCATATGTATGAATAGTAACAAAAGGAGCGAGTCTATGCTAGAGTAGAATCATATGAAAGTACAGGTAATTGGGGTCAAATTCTTACGCTATCTCGAAAAATACACCAAAACTGATATGGTCTACCTTGCAAAAGGTGGTTTTTGGCTGAGTATAGGCCAAGGAATGGCCATGGTCTCTTCTTTTGCCCTGTCTGTGCTCCTTGCCCGAGCCCTTCCCCAGGAAACATTTGGAACATATAAATTCATTTTGTCTATTACAAGTATCATTAGCGGCCTATCACTATCTGGTCTTGGAACAGCACTACTTCAGTCGGTTGCTCGAGGTAAGGACGGCACTCTTTTTCTTGCCATCCGCACACAACTTATTTGGACAAGCGTTCTTGGTGTGGCTTTTCTTTTGGTGGCAGGTTATTACACACTCAATGATAATTTCATTATTGCCACATCCTTACTTATAGCCGGAGCAACCACGCCTTTTGTAAACTGCTTCGGACTCTATGGCTCATTTTTGAGTGGAAAAAAAGATTTTAAACGATCCACCCTTTATTGGATAATTAGCCATGTGGTCAACGTCTCAGTTATAGCAATCATTGCGCTTACAACTCACAATGTAATTTACCTTGTTGCCGGATACTTTGTATCACAACTTATTACAAGTATTATTTTTTATCGCAGAACAATTTCTTTATATAATCCCAATAAGAATAACAATGATCCGGAAATGATAACGTATGGATCCCACTTAAGTGCAATTAATATCTTTGGGACAATAGCAAATCAACTTGATAAAATACTTGTCTTTCACTTTGTGGGTGCTGCCCCTCTTGCAGCATATTCGTTTGCGTTTGCAATTCCCGAACAAGTTAAAGGGTCACTTAAAAACCTTGTAACTGTTGGTGTCCCGAAGCTTGCAGAACTCGGAGAGGATCATTTACGAAAAAGTTTAGTAGATAAGATACTCCGTCTTACCGTAATTTGTGCTGCCATCGTAGTGCTGTACTGGATTACTGCACCGTATATTTTTGCTGTGCTTTTCCCAGCATATATGAATGCTGTCTTTTACTCGCAGCTTTATATGGTAGGGCTTATATTTTTCCCTGGAATTTCACTTTTTGCTTTATATTTTCAGCTCATGCAACAAACAGCAGCACAATATAAACTCAGCATTATTGGAAACGTGGTTACCATAGTACTCGGCATCATACTCATTGCTCGATATGGTGCACTTGGGGCTGTACTCGAAAACACCCTTTCATGGAGCATACTCCTACTTATTAATCTTGTATTTTTTATAATACGCGGCTATAAGATTAGAAAAGTATAATTACTTTTTCTTAAAGACAAAAACGGTTTCGTGAAATAAACCTCGTGTGCCTGGAATCAAGTTACAACATGTATCAATTATTTTTTGCACAAAAGGAGCAATGGTAGGAATACTCCAAAGCTTCGGCACAAAAATTCCATATGAGTGTGCTGATTCGATTGAAAAGCCAGCATTAGCGGCCACCTTTTTTATGTGTCTAATTGTTGGGTAAGTATCAAGAAAATCTACTCCTTCTTGTCGCAGTTTTCTAACTCGGGCCTCAATAGAATACTTTGCCGCGACGCCGTAAATAAAATAGCCTCCAGATTTTAATTTATTTGAAACATGTTCGAACTCATTCTCTAGATCTCCAACATATACTCCAAGCTCAGTCACAATATCGTACTTTTTATCTTGCGCTTCATCCCCTCGTAAAAAATAGTTGAATCGAGTGTCTGTAGTCTGCTTTCGTGCTTGTTCAACCATACCTGAGGCAATATCAACAGCATCAATCTGTGCCAAAGCTTTTTGCGTAATCTGATCAAGTCGGCGCACAACTGAACCGTCAGCGCAACCAATGTCAAAAAGGCTCACCGTGCCCTGCTCTTTAAGACCAAGTACGAGCGGAGCAAATATCTTTTCTACAATACCTAATCGTGTACGAAAAATATACTGGGGGTACGACACGAGTTTACCTTCATAGCGCTTTTGAGAATACTGAGAACTTTCTTGAGTGTAATAGCCGGGAATATCTTTGTGCATATAATTTATTTATATGTATCATACCAAGAAACTAGTCTTTGTATAAATGCCTCTTGAGAAAATAGTTTTAATGCTGTTTCTTGTGCTCGTGCAGCTTTACGCTCTGCATCACTTGGATTCCTAAGTACTTCGACAATTGATTGAGATATGAAAGTCACATCAGGATTACCTACGTAGCCCAAATTACTATCAATCAACTCTGGGGCACCTCCTCGGTTAGTAACAATAACAGGAACATTCATCATCATTGCTTCAATAATAACAGTTGGTAGTGGGTCAACATACTGAGACGGAACAACCACACATAGTGAACGAGCATACACTGATGGCATTTTGTCTCGAGGGAGCCAACCGACGCATTCAAAGCTATCTTGTATAGAATTTTTTTGAGCATAGCTATTAATCTTTTTCTGCTCAACTTCCGACACACCCACAAGGAGTAACTTTATCTGAGGAAATATTTTGCGAACATCAGACAAAGCCTGTATAGCAATATAGATTCCTTTTGCTGCCGATGCCCTTCCTCCGAATAATACATACTGAACATCATTGTTTAGTGAGAACTCTTTATTAAGTTCTTCAACTGTTTTTCTGTCGCGACTCACCTGGCCAAATTTATTTGTATTAATTCCATTATGAATTACACGCTCAACTACCAGACCATTTTCTTCGAGCACTTGCTTAAGTGCATTACTAACCGCAGCAACTTTTACTTTACAAAGACAATAGCGAATTAATAACTCACGAAATGGATTCCACGTATGTCGAGAAGAAACAAATCTTTCACGTAAGGTAATTGTGTGATTATGAGTAACTTTTGATGGGAAAACGGACATTGCATCATGTGCAGTAAAGAATGTTGGCGCCACTTTTTGTGCCAAACAGCAAACTGCAAAAGAGAAATGTGTGTGAACATTATGAATATGAATTACTCGAGGAGACTCTTGTTTCAAGATCTTACGCACTTTCATGAGCATACTTATATTTAAAACTCCGATCCACTGACGAAATACGTCTGGATATGAACTATATATTTTAATTATTTTAACTCCTCCTTGTTCAAAAGTTCCCTCATCTTTTTTATGATTACAACGCGTAAGAACAGTGACAGAATATCCATGTGTCACTAAACCTTCTGCATGCTCTGCTGCAATAGCACCCGCTCCCCCTGTAACAATTGGAGGGTAGTCATCAGTAATAATACAAATTTTATTCATACTATTTCTTTTGTATCACACAAGCCCAACCAATTGCATGCTTACGATTTGCAGTTGAAGTATTTATAGAATCGAGCTTAAGAGCTAGTTTACCGGCAATAAGAGCAAACTTACCAAATACCCTTCCTAAAATCTTTCGCTGGTGCAAGTGCAGCGAATCCATACAGTATCGTATAAAAATCTGTGAGATTACACAAAAGAAGCCTCCACGTTGATTCATTTCTACAATAGAAAAACCGGCATCTTCGAAAATGCGTTTGAGGCCAAACGATGTATATCTAAAGTAATCATGGGGCTCTTCATGAAGCTCATTCATTTGTGGGACTGTAACAAGAGCATAGCCACCTTTTTTAAGGACTCTTGCCATTTCTTGTGCCCCCAAATCGGGATAACGAATATGTTCAAACACTTGCGTACACACAATTGAATCAACAGAATTTGCTTCGAGTGGAATCTTATCAACGCTACCAACCAAATCAACTGTATCTGCATGTGCCACATCCATGCGAATCATCTTTTGAACATTAAATAGCTTTCCGTATCTATTATAATGACCAGCACCAACATCAAGACAAGTACCTTTTACATAATGAGAAAACTTTTGTACTTGTTCAAGTAAAATATGTCGATCTGGTTGAAAAATGTATGTCATAAATTATTTCTTTCGAGCAACTATATACACATTTGCATAGATATCTGAATCCCCGACGCAAAGATCAAGTTTGCGGGCAAGCTTCTGGACAAGACTAATAAAACGCTCAAACTTTTTATGGAGTTTTGGGTTTTTATAATGGTTAAAAAAATAAAAGTGTGCAAATTCTGATAGTGTAGAGAATACCCGGCCATATTGCTTACATTCAATAACTTCAAATCCCTCATTCAAAAACAAAGATGATAGACCTGTTACCGTATATCGAAAGTAATCATGGGGATCTGCATGGTACGGTATCAAAAAAGGAGCCGAGAGAATACAGGTTCCACCTTGGACTAAAACTCGTCTAATTTGTTGAACCATCACCCATGGTTTTTCAACATGCTCTAGAACCTGTGTCGAAACTACAGTATCAAAAGAGTCTTCCGGGATCGGTAAGTTTAATATATCACCCACAATATCAATATGGGGTCCTGGCACCATATCAAATGTAGTATAGGTACTAGCTTTAGGCATAATTAAAGAGCGATACTTGGCTGAACCTGCTCCCAAATCAAGAGTTCTACCGTGCACATACTTCAATGTGTAATTAACGACATCGCGGGTTGTCTGTAGATAGTTGTTCATATTATTTAATGAGTTCGTCAATAGCAGCAAGTACCATTTCTACGGTAATTTCTTCAATTTGGCGACGAGCTTCAGCAACATTATACACCCTTGAATTCATAATATGAATCTCGGGCTTTTTTCTATCACGTAAATACACCAATCGAGCATTTGGTCCTTGTGGGGGCTGTTCTTTTTCTGATACGGGACCAATAATATCAACGAGAGGAATGTTTAAAGCTTCGGCAATGTATATTGGGCCTGTATCGACACCAACAAATAAATCGAGTCTTGATATACATGCTTTAAGCTCATCAATAGAAACATCCGATACACTTATAATTCTTTCAAGTTCTTGGGCAGAAAAATAATTTCTAAAGTCTTGAATAATATCTTTTTCTTTTGCTCCGCCAAATATGTATACAATATCTGTAGTATTTCGCTTGAGCAATTCCCTTGTAAGCTCAACAAACTTTTTAATTGGCCATTGCTTAATATCGTTTCCTGCACCAAGAGCTAGGCCAATTGCTTTGCCACCCAGTTTTTTTTGAATCAAATTGTGTGCAGTACCCTCGGCTTGCTTTGAGTAATATATATGTTTCTGTATATCAATACTCTCTACTCCTAATGGCTTCAATAAGTTGAGGTATTGCTGTGGAGCATATTCATTCATTGCAAAAGGAATTTTTATTACTCTTTGCAAAAGAAAACGGTAACCTAAAGTCATATACGGAGAGTAGCCCCCAACAACTTGAGGAGCAACAATAAGACTCGCTCGTGAAAATAGAGCAACTATGAGAGATTTGAAATTAGGAGTTGTAATACAGATAATCTGCGGGCGCTCTTTTTTAAGAAATTTAATTTGTTCAATAATCTCTGATCGTACGACAATGTATTCGTGTACGTATGGATGATATTCGAGTACTTCTTTGTTAATTGAACTACCGGCAACAATACACTTAAACTTATGACTTGATTGGGCCAACGCTTGAATCATAGGGGTTATACAGATAGTATCGCCAAGCTTACCTGTATGAAAAATTAGAACTTTCGCCTCATCGAGTGCTTTATTAGAACGGGTATATGTAAGCGAGTACACATAGGCCGCGCAACACAAAATAAGATTGTATAGTCGATGCATAAGTAAATTAAGTATACGCTACCCCTAAGGCAAAACAAGTCTTACCAAGCAGGAAAACTTATTTCAATTGTATGCACACCCTGCTTCAAAGGTAACCCCATAAAGATATCCATGACTAATTCCGGTTTAACATTTTGGCCATCGAGTGTAACTACATAATCAGCAAGAAATGCATTGCCTATAACTAAATAACCATCTTTTGTATTTTGAACATTTAAGACAGTCTTTCTTTCCTCATACTGCGGTTTAATTTGAGCGATAACCGGCAACAAATCGTAACTTTGTGGCTTTGCTGTGGTCACATAGTATCGGGGCATATAATCACTCAACTCATACAAATACACCTTAGTCCCACACGAACCAACCTGCCGCTCTGATACAAGTTTAAAATCCTCATGAATAATTGGGTAGCCTGAAACTACATAACGAATGTTGAGGAATTTATAAATTAATCTATTTTTAATAACACCCTCAATTTTTTCTTGCACAGAACCTGAAGCTCGCACCACAGAATCACTGTGAAGTGTTTGTTCGGTTGCGAGCTGTGACAGTATCTTTGAGACCCTCTCGGGCATAAAGTTATCATAGCCATCGACGGCATCGATTCCATAAAGTAATGAAAGATTGGGCTGAAGGAACTCTTTTTGGTATAGCCACACCTCTTCGACTGAACTTACGCCACAACGAGACAAGACCTCATTATAAATAGTTGTCGCCGGCAATATTGATATGTATCGATATGGCATAGCTCCTTCGCCCTTCTTCATCAATGAAACCGTTTCGGGCTCACTTTCTACCTGCTCGCGCTCAATAAATTCATAATGTCCAATATACACACCAGCAAAATTGATCATGACAACTCCGACAATCAAATAGCCTACGTAATTTTTTGCATACTTGAGCACCCAGATAGAACCCCATACTGCGACAATGCTCATCAAGACAAAAAATACTACATGATAATCAGTGAAAGTTAGTTTCCAAAGATCTTCCATGTACATATCAAGTACATAAACATAGTGTTCGTACGGCAAAACGTAGTTACCTAAAAGCAAGGACCGCTCAATCTTTTGGAGAGCAAAAGAGCGTATATTATCAGAGAAACCAGCGAGCACAATAGTTGCAAGAGAAATTAGAGGCAAAATACAAAATATAAAAATACGGCGGTACCACTGAATTACCTTGTCAAAAACACTAATTGATTCTTCATTGTCATCAATAATTTGATTAATAATATATGCGATCAAACAAGCACCTGCAAACCAGCCAATAAACATTAATCGTGGTGCCTCTCTAAAACTATCCCACAGCGGTATTTGATGTGTTAACCAAGCAAGTGGTGAATATTTAATTCCGTGAAGTATACAAAAAATAAAAACTACGTACCAAAACCTGAAATAAAAATTTTGTATCTTTTTCCACGATACCAGAGCTGTGCATAGTAAAAGAAGGCTGAGAATACCGATGTATAGATTAGGATTACTTAGCTCAAAGTGAGGGATCTTAATAAAAGGTAGGAAGAAACGTACCGCATCTTGAAACTGATAAGCTCCGGCATAAACTGAATCTAGACCAACCCCTTCTGCCCTCATGGTCTCAGGCCTGAACGACATGATTGCTGCTATCTGTGGCAACCCATAAAGAAACGACACTAAATAGGCACCAAAAAGTCCCACACCTTCTTTTGTAAGCAAAATAAGCTTTTGCTTTGTAGTAGTGGTACTGTGGCTGGGGACAAACCAACTTCGAGCACATACATATATGCCGATAAAGGTGTGAATATATACAATGTACTGTACATGTCCTACTCTCCAGCCCAAGCCAAGAGCTAAGCCGATAGCAATCCATAAAATAAATTTATTAAACTTATTTGTGATACTCGCAATGAGTTCATAAAGGAATAATACTAAAGGTAGAATTGGATAGTACATCACATTTGCGTGTGACTCGACCCACAGCATATTTTGACCCGAGAAGACAGCAATTGTCGCACCGGCCACATACGCAAACGGTGAAGCAATAAACTTACGTATATATCCATAAGAAAAGACGTAGGTGAATACAAGTGAAACAACGATACTTAAAGAATAGAGCGTCATCGGCTCAGCGTACATACCGAGTAAGCGAATAGCAGGAAAAAACCATGTCCCCGTATTTGATGCCAATAGTGGAAAACCTAAAAGTATTCCCTGAGAAATAACCGGACCACCTCGCATTGCATGAAAAAAGTATTCATAGAATGAAAAGATCACATCGCCATTAGAAATAAACTTATTACCAAAAATGATTGGGAAAAATATGGCAACAATGAGTACCATCGGCACGATCGACATTATGTAGAAATTAATTTTTTTCATGTTTTTTAGTGTAGTTATCAAACCAAAGTTGAAAAGCTAATAGATTCCAAAGTTTTTTTCTATGGTCATAGACATGATCCTGGTGCTCAGAAACAATCTTTTCAACATAGCCAGGGTTAAAAAGACCCTGCTTTTCAAGATACTTACGCGAAAGATATTTATCTACAAGGAATTTCATATCTCCATTAAGCCATTCGGCAACAGGCATACCAAATCCTTTTTTCTTTCGGTAGATTATGTCATGGGGAAGCTTCCCTTCCATTGTCTTTTTAAAAGACCATTTAAGTGTTAAAAACCTTCTTTTATTTTTAAAAGGTAAAGAGAATGCGTACTCAATAATTGAAGTATCGAGGATTGGAGATCGAGCCTCCAAAGAAGTCATCATCGTTGCACGATCAACTTTTACCAAAACCCCATCAAGCAAATATGTACTCATATATGAGTACAGCAAAGCATTGAGCTTGAGCGCATAAGAAAAGGTTCGTGAACCAGAATTTTTTATAAATTCAGTAAAATACTTTTCATTACTATGATATACGTCTTTTGCTAAATCTTGGACATTAAAAGTGACCAAAGAAGAAATCTCTCGCTGAGAGAAACTGGCTAAATAACGAGCGTGTCGTTCTGACATACTATTTACACAACCATCTAAGAACTTCTGGACTTTAAAAACAAAACTAAAGTTAGTATGAGATACTGGCAATAGTAGAGTGGATTTTCGCAGAGCACTGCCTAAAATTTTTATTACAACTTGAGGCAACCAAGATAGGCCGTACATATAAAAAGATTCAGCAAAAAAGGTTGGATAGCCTGCGAATAGCTCATCGCCACCGTCTCCACCGAGAGCTACCGTAACGTGTTTTCGTGCAAATTCAGAAACAAGATATGTTGGCACAATTGAAGCATCGCCGAGAGGCTCATCGAGCTTACTAAATATTGGCTTTAGAGCAGAAAGACAATCTTGAGTCGTCACCACCTGATGATAATGTTCGGTTCCAAGAAACTTTGCAACTTTATATGCATAAGGTGATTCATCAAAACTTTTCTCATTAAAGCCAATTGAGAATGTCTTGATTTTTTTTGGAGCATATTGCTCTGCGGCGTAATATGCAACTGCTGAACTGTCGAGCCCACCACTCAAAAATATTCCAATAGGAACATCGGCAATTAATCGCCTCTTTACTGCACCTTGAAGTAATTTATCGAGTTCTTGCTTATTAAATCTCTTTTCTTCTTGAATACTTAAGTTCCAATATTGCCGCTTTATTTGTGAGAAGTCTTTGAGAGATACTGTAACGTATGTAGCTGGTTCAAGCTTGTATACATTCTCAAAAATAGTTGCAGGTGTTGGAACATAATCGTGTACAAGATACTCAACAAGAGACTTTTGTGAAATCTTCGGCTTATTTTGCTTCCATAAAGGATGCGCCTGCAAAGCCGAAAGCTCTGAAGCAAATGCAAAGTTTTGATTATCAAATTGCGTCCAGTACAAAGGCTTTTTACCAGCTCTGTCGCGAGCCAAAATTAAAACATTTCGCTTTATATCGACAATACCGATTGCAAACATTCCATGAATAAATGAAAATACTTTTTCTCCATATTTATCATACAGAGCCAAAATAACTTCGGTGTCCGAATGACCTCGGAAAGCGTAACCATCTTGCATTAATTCATTACGGAGCTCTTTAAAATTGTATATTTCACCATTAAATACAAGAATTACCGAAGAATCAGTATTGGTCATAGGTTGGCTACCAGCCTCACTCAAATCCACAATGCTTAATCGTGCATGAGCAAGGCCAAAGTTCTGACCCTCAAATACACCCTGCGCATCAGGGCCTCTATGCCGCAAAGCATGTGCCATTTTTTGCAAGTCGTTTGAACTACCTTTGCCTATGTATCCAGCAATGCCGCACATACTAGAAATTATGCATACTCTTTATCGAGTATGGCTTTTTATCTTGCGACTCATAGTAGGTTCGCATAAGCATTTCTGCAATTACACCCATTGTTATAAGCTGCACGCCAACAATGATACCGAGGGCTCCGAATATGGGTAGTGGAGTGTCTACAAAACTTCGCACATCGAGAATTTTTAAAATGAAAGCTAATACAAGTGCAATAGCACCAAGAATTCCTGAAAAGAAACCTATTCCTCCAAAGAAGTGCATAGGGCGATTCATGTATCGAGCCATGAATTTAATCACGACAAGATCAAGAAGAACTCGGAAAGTGCGCGTAATTCCATACTTACTCTGACCAAAACGCCTTTGCCTAAAATTAACAGGAACCTCCGTTACTCGAGCACCGTTCCACGAAGCATAAGCAGGAATAAAGCGATGCATTTCGCCGTACAAACGAACATCTTGTATAACAGATCTTCGATAAGCTTTGAGAATACAGCCGTAGTCATGTAAATGGACACGAGTAATATATGAAATTATTTTATTTGCAGTAAGAGAAGGTAATTTTCTTGTTATGAATGAACCCGCCCATCTACCTTGCCTCCAACCAGAGACCACATCGTAACCGGAGTCAAGCACCTTAATAATGCGAGCAATATCCGCAGGATCATTTTCAAGGTCACTATCAATAGTAACAAATACATCGCCTGTTGCATTTTCAATACCTGCAGTTATTGCTGCGCTTTGACCTCTGTTTGCTCTAAAGTTAATAACCTTAAGCTGGGGGTACTTTTTTGCTTGTTCTTCAAGAACACTCTCTGTCGAATCTTTAGAACCATCATTAACAGCAATAATTTCAAAATCTCCAATTAGTGATAGCTCCTTTGTTAATTCTTCAAACAAAAAAGGCAGGCTTTCAGCTTCATTATAAATTGGAGTGACAACGGAAAGCTTTTTCATTATTTACGAATACTATATATGTTTTTACCCAAACGCTCAAGGCCCCAAAAGCTCGATGAAAAGTAGCTACCAATATCCTCAAGCTCCATGCCGCCACCAATAGAAAATGGTATTCCCTCCCTTTGTGTATTGAGTACGAATACTTGACCACCAGCCGTGGCACCCTTTTGTAGTACATTTTCACTGCCCACTAAATATCCCTCAATAAAAAGGCCTTTAAAATCATGGTGTTTATTTAACCTTAGCCTATCAGAATTTTGATCGAGTACAATCTTGCACCTTGTACCACAAATGTAGTTTACATTGAGCTTATTAAGCGCATATGAACTAGTGCTTTGTCGCACCGAAAGCAAAGGGCTTACATTATTAACAACAACTGTATTATTATCTTGATACAAACTCACGACCTTATGTGAAGCAACATTATAAGTTGTTGGTACACTCAATAGCCAAGCACTTCTGAACATGAAAATTATTGAAATCAGACAAAGAACAGTGTTCATTATGGTAAAGACTCGCACATACTTCTCTGCTATTACGTATATACCCAAAGTGATCCCCAACAATAAACACACTGGTATCATATAACGCAAATAAGCCTCAGGGCTTGTTGACCAACGCGCAATCACCACGATTGCACCGAAATACGCCACGCAACTTATAAGTACCAGTTGCCAGAACGATTTTATACCCTCATTGATACCAAGAATCGCTTGCTTCTTTGTGCGAAAGAATAAAGCTAAGCCATGAGCAAGAATAATAATAGGGGCAACAAGAAATAGCTTTATAGAATTCGCACTAAAAGACTCACTTATTGTTAAGTTTGTTGCTTTTGCAGTATCCGAAAGTGTATAGTCAAAAACAATACTCTTGAGCTGAGCAGCTACACCATTCCAGTTGAGTAAAATGATACCGATAGTAACTAATCCGGAAACCGTAACAAGCTTAAAAAAACCCTGCCAACTCATATTGATCTTTTTTGCATGTATCAAATATACTGACCAGCAAATCATAGTCACCAAAAACACTCCAGCGAGCGGAAAGTTCGCAGTAGCCATAGCAGAGAAAATAAATGCTGCGTACAAAAAATTTTTCCTACTCTTATCTTGAGTGAGAGCAATTAGGTAATAACGCAAAGAACCAACAATGAGCGCGCAAGTTACCACCCAGACTTTACTTGTGTGGAAAATTGTAAAAACGACAAGATTACTCATTGTAAGCACCATAATAACTATACGCCGCCACGTGGTAGAGCCTGTAACAATTAGAATATCTCTCGTCCACAACATTATCAACACAACTGATGCCACACTAATCAATCGAGCAATGAGATAGACCAACCAAGTGGAATCTATAAAAAAGAATTTAGTTGCATTAATATCTAAGTTATTCAACAGACCAACAAAGATAACGACTGGTACTATAAAGACATAGTTGAGAAAATAGGTAACCGTTCCATAGAGAACATCTGTCCCTTGAGGTAATAGGCTCCATGCAGATAATGCTCTTAAAACCGAACCGGGGAACATTTCATCAAAGATAATAGATGTCGAGGGAAATCCGTACCACACGCCAACAAGATAAAATATTGTCAGTAAACAAATTACAGCAAAGTCAGAGTTAATTCTCTTAAGGGTAGAGATCATAATTCAATGCGACGCGCTACGACAAACATATTATCCCGCAGATTAATAGGTAAACTGATTCGAGCAAAAAACTTACTCTTTGCAAAAGACTTTGATAGTGTCAGAAAAATATTAAACTTGAGCCATTTGTACAACATCAGGAATATATATTCGAGCGTAAATTTCTTTCCAATTGTTGTGGAAATCTCAATTTCAAAACCAGCATCAGCAAGCATTGAGTGAACTGCCCCTCTTGATAAACAATAGATATGTTCTGGTGGAATAATTAAATGCCAAGATGCTCCCAAAATTCGAGCATACAAACTCGAAGCGTCTGGAGTGTTAACAATAATGAGTCCATCTTTTTCAATAAATTTCCTTGCTAACACCAATAATTCGCGTGGATTTGCTACATGCTCGAGCACATCAAGCATTGTAATAACGCCAAATTTTTTACTTGATTTTTGCGCATATTCTTCGAGTGTGATCGCTTCAACATTAAGACCTTTTCTCTGAGCACTCTGTGCTGCTGCTTGAGAAATTTCTATTCCTTGTACAGCAAAACCGTGTTCACGAGCAATGTCCAGAAAATAACCCGTAGCAGCGCCAATATCAAATAATGATAGTGGGAATTGAGTCTTTGTATGTAAAGACTTAATTATATCGATATATTTATTGAATGTTGAGCGCATAGGCTCTTTATCAGCATCGTAATTTACATAGCCAAAACCATGCTGTGCTCCATTAAAATACTCTTCACTGTAAATTTCTTGTGTACTCACTGGAGTTGGATGGACCTTGAGAGTGTCACATCGTGTACACTTTACAATTTCATGCTCGTTTTTGTGGGCGAAAACAGTGACGGGGACTTCCGTATTACAACCTGGGCAATATGTAGCCAAAACGGTACGCCCTTTCTTTAAACGGTTTCGAATTGCAATTCTCATTGGTGCATAAATACCCTCACGAATGATATGATTCGAGATTTTTGACTCACCGCCCATACGTTCTTTGAAAATAATCGGTATCTCAACCATGCGTGAACCTAGATAATACAGAGCGCACTTGAGTTCAAGTATAAAAGCATATCCCGAACTACCAATACGGTCTAAATCGATTCTTTTAAGAGTGTTTGTCCGAATAAGATTGTACCCTGCTGTTACATCATAAATTGGAACTCCGGTAAGAACTCTTGTATAAAGATTTCCATTCTTACTTAAATACTTTCTCCACCTTTCCCAACCTTCAACACTTCCACCCTGAATGTATCGAGAACCGGTTACGACATCTGCATTAACCTCTTCCATACGGCGAATTAATGTAGGTATGTATTTAGGATCATGAGAACAATCAGCATCCATCATTAAGACGGCATCGTATTTATTTTGGGAAAGTACATATTTCATTGCATGAGAATATGCTTTGCCCAAACCCTCTTTTCCCTTTCTCTTGAGTAAAAATAACTGCGAAAATTGTGCTTGGAGCTTTTCTACAATTTGCGCAGTCCCATCAGGGGAATTATCATCGACAACAAGAACATCAATTTGTGGAGCATGATGAAAGATATTCTCTAACACCGCGGCAATTGAAGCACTTTCATTGTATGTCGGTAATATAGCGGTAATTTTCATGACTTTAAATTGAGTAACTGCATAATACCATAAGCACGCTCACCCCAACTATATTTTTTTGCCAATTCTTGTGCTCTATTTGATTTTTGTCGATCTGAACTTAGGGCGGCTATGAGTGCCTTTTCGCAACTCTCAACATTATCAGGTTCCATAAAATAAACAGCATTCTCGTCAACAACTTCTTGTATTGCGGGCACTCGCGAAGCGACAATTGGTATACCGCTCGCCATGTATTCGAAAAGCTTCAGTGGTGATGTATATTCTCGAGCAATAATATCACGAGCTGAATTGGGTATAACCGCAACTTGAGCAGACTGAATGAACTCTGGAATCTGGGAGTAATTTACATGCCCAAGAAATTTAACTGACGGATGATTATATTCTTTTTTAAACTGCTCGATGAGCGACTTAGTTCCACCAACCATATAAAGCATGCTCTTCCTCATAACAGAATTTTGCGAGTTTATAAAAGCACTGAGGAGTGTTCGCACCCCCTTCCAATCGTATAAATGGCCTGTATATATAATTATTGAACCTGTATCTGTGATTCCCACCCTTTTCCTTGCCTCTCTATAATCAATTCCCAAAGCAAACATTTCGTAATCTACCCCATCATGAAATACTGCCGTGCAAGAATGTGGAACTTCTTTGAGAAATAGTTGTCGCAAACCATCCGATATAGTAATTACTTGCACATTCTTTGATAGGAATCTCCACCAAAACTTACCTCTCTGAGTATGCACCTCGAGAACAACTTTTCTCTTTAAAAGCATCCACAGCATCGCAATAATCTCGTCACGTGTATATACAACTTCTGAGAGGAAAACACTAGGTAAAAACATCGTTCGCAAAGTAAAAAGTACTATTTGCAAATAGTATCCGATTTTTCCAAAATATATAATGAAGGGTGTATAGAGTGAGATAATTGACACTTTCTCATCAATTCTATGTATGTCTCTTATCTTTTGTTCAATATCTTTTTCATGAAAAGAGTATCTCATTGTGACAAGACTCACATCAATACCCTGTTGAGCAAAAGCTGAACACATAGCTGAAATCTGAACGCCGTGAGCTTTTTCAGTAGGAAATCTATTATGCGCAATATAAGCAATTTTTATTTTCTTTTCCATATTTCGTAGCGACTCACATTTGAGTCAAAATAATACTGCTCATCATCTTCTGGAAAGACTTCTTTTGAGTATCCTTGCGGTAAAACAAAATAATCAGCACCCGCATTCTTTGCATTTAAAATTGCACCTTCACCAACCACAAGCGATTGTGTGATCTTCATATATTGATAATACTCATGTGACCCTAGGAAGGTTGCAACTTCGGGAGTCTGGTATAAAAACACCCTTGAGTCTTTCTGTATGTCTTGAACCCACTTCTCTAGATCAAAAGAACGTGTTGAATCCTTATACACAAATATCCACGAACTCGTAAACATGTAGTAGAGCTGAATTGTGAAAAGTAAAACTATAATAATATATTTTCCGTACTTTAAACTAAATACCAAAATGCTATTTGAATAGTTAGAAAATAAATCCTGAATATTAGAACTTAATCTTGTAATTGAAATCGCAAAAAATATTAATGAGATAAATTGTGCAATAAAGAAATAACGGTAATACCCTGCAGTTCTTAGAAAAGCAACGAGCACTCCCAAACTTAAAAACCACGCAACACACTCTATAATTGATACCTTTTTCTTATTCCACACAAGCAAAGCCAAGCCTATGCTCCATGCTAAGAATAATAACAACGTGTGTAATGGTTGAACCTCGGTAAAAAATAATCTGGCATTATGCCAAAATGCCAAAATTAATTCATTATGGTGTGGATTTGAGTATACCGACCAAACAGCAGCTAGTGACTGCTTATTAAACTGATGATTAAACCATGTGCAGAGTGGCACCATAATTCCACTAATCACAAGCAAAAAATTAAAAAGATATTCTTTAAAGAAAAGTTTCTTAACTCTTATATATTCATAGACTAGATAGTAAACAAAACCGGTTACCGTAGCGATTAGTGCCAAAATATAAATAGGTTTTGTTGCCACAGCCAAACCAAGTGCAGTACCTGCAGCAAACACAACTAAATATCTAACACGAGAGCTTTGTATTTTTGAGTAGACCAACCCAAATATTGCAGATAGAACAAGCCAAAACATACCCGGAATTTCACCGAGGACGTTTTTTCCTTGTCCATAGAGAGGAGCAAAGCTCACAACGAGCATAAGGGTTGAACTAGTCACAAAACGAGTCGATACATCGTAATAACGAGCAAGTAATTGCCCAACAATGACTATAGAAGCCATGAGCAGCATAAGGTATATAACCATTACCGACCGTGCAACAAAGAGAGACTGGCCAAACACATCAAAAGCAATAGCGATCGGAAAAGTTACTGGATAGCTTGTGGTAACATACCAACCTGTTTCAAATACACCTGGAGCACTCTGGAGTACAACTTTTCCATTAAGCCAAATATTTCGTGCAACTTGAATAATAATCCCTTCATCCATCCAAGTCGGAGGTGTTTCGGTTAGCCTATAGGTACTTAAGAAAACACCGAAGATACAGCACGTAACAATTAGAAAATACCATGCCGCAGTGGTGTATTTAGACTTAAACAGTTCGAGGTATTTGTTCAAGGAATTCACGAGTAAATACATAGGTACAGAATACTCGAATATTAAGGTATTGGTCAAATGCAGCTCGTGCTTTAATTTGCGCATCACTAACGCCAGATGAACCTTTAATACGATGCCATTCTGCAATTTCTGTATCAAGCCTGTCGATATTTTCTAAAGGAACCTTGACTACGAAGTCATCGTACCGAATCATATTCTCAAGCGGAAACACAATTTGTGTATCAAGGACTACAGGAATCTTACCGAGCGACAGCGCCTCAAAAAATCTTACCGAAAAGTTTCCGTCCCCTTTTGGAGCAAATGCATACGCGCAGGAATCCATATTTGCAATATACTCAGCCCGAAGCTCTTGTGGTTTACCCTTCAGCGTTTTAATGCTCCCCGTATACGTAGGTCGCATAATAATCTTTGCAATAACCTCATTCGACTTTTTGAGTACATCGATACCAATTCTTCTGAGCACAATACCTGGCCTACGAGCTGCTAAATGCTTAATAAATTGACCGAGTGCTGACCAGAGTACATCTTTAATGAGACTTGATACTTTAGTCTTAATACCCGATGCTTGTGCCCACCCACAAAATGATACTGTGGCCTTTGTGGCTTCATGTGTATCATGTTGCTCTGTATTGCTGGTATACAAAGCAGAGATTTTTCTAAGGTCATGTGCATATGCTGGCATCACAACTTCATATGGTAAGAGTCGATCACGATACTGCGAAGATCGAATAACAATTACCGACACTCCCGCCGGAAAAAATACATGTTCGTTAGTGTCACCAATAACAAAAACAATTACTCGTTTTGAATGCTCACGGGCCACTTGAGCAATGTGCGCAATATAATCATGCTCGTGTAAAATTGCTGCCCATGTATGAGGAACACAAATGTAATCGCTCCATGCAGGATTTGTAACTACTTCGGCAGGCAAAACATAATCCTGCCAAATATCAGGCTCACCGAAAATATTTTTTTGTGTTTCGGTATGACCCAAAACTGATCTGAGTGGATCAATTATAGTCTTCCCTTCGCACTGTGGAATATAGAGCTTAATCATAAACTACTTTAATGGCTGTAATGGTTGCACTACGGTTACCATCGCAAAGTCTTTAGAATTTGGTAGTAGCAAAGAAACTAAACTAGCTATTGCATACAAACACGTATATAGAGTATACACGGCACCGACATACATACATACTTTAACCTTCTTTATACCATGGGCAGATCTAATATTCCTAAAAATATGAAGCGCGCCAAGTTCATACATTAATGATGGTCGCTTATTATACCAACGTGTAACCACACCGAATCCTAGCTCCTTGAAAAGAATATCGAGGTTTGAATCTGAAAATTGAAATAAATGGTGTGGAGGTGTAAACGATGATACGGGAATATTAAACAATTTATAGAGTAGCTGCGTAGAGCGCGCCCAATAACAATTTAAGTTTGGTGTTGAAATAATGACATATCCCTGCGGATGCACTATTGTTCGCACCTGCAACAAAAGATCACGTGGCGAAGGTACATGCTCAATAACATCCCCCATGTGTACCATGTCACACGATCCTTCTTTAATTTGTGCATCTACTAAAGTGCCTACAAATACATTCAGATTATGACTATTCGCAACCGCTGCAGTGCTTGCATTGAGCTCGACACCGCAAGTTTTGTAGCCACGTTTTCGCGCCGCAAAAAGAAATTCCCCGTTTGAAGCACCGATATCACAAACTAAAGCTGATGTCGCATTTAAGCCTGACCGAGCAGAGCTTGCCTGAACAGAATCTATAAAATCGAGAACCTTAGAAAAAGCTTTGGTGACCTTAACTTTTGAAATATCTTTAATCTTATTTGCTTGATAGCCGACATTCGACGAATAAACATTCTGTGCCAAATCTTGCTGGGTGGGTTGAGGGTGTACAAAAACCAGCGAACAACCTGTGCACTTATATAAAGTAAAGCCATCCTTAAGAGCATGTGCACACGAGCTACAACCACACACATGACAAGTCACCTGAGCTTTTATGTACTGACTATCTTTTGATTGAGGCTGCTGCATATTGTTACTCTATAGTATAGCCCAAACCGCATCGTTCGCACACATTACGCAGTACATACCGCATACGGGCCGCAGATGAATGGTGTTTAATTAAATCTGAGTATGCCCTACGATAGTCCTCTTGTGATACCTTGTTTGCCCTTACAAGCAGCATCTTGAGTTTTTCATCAATATCGAGCCCTGAAGAAAACTCTGCGTATAACTCTTGTGGCAAACCTATTTCATCAGGAAAATTAATATCAATTTTTTGCGTAAGCAAGAGTGCCCCTGATCCTAGAATTTCCCAGAAGCGCGCAGTATCAAATCCTCCTCCACTGATCGAAATTCCAACGCGCGCATTTGCCAACTTTTTATAAAATCTCCATCGTGACAAAAAACTATTTGGCGAAAGAAAAGGTAGTTTAGTTGATGTGTTCCACACACGAAGACTCCCTTGTGCCTTAATCATTTCGACATATGAAGCAATAAGTTCTCGTAGCGGTGGGTACTTTCTTTGTCCAAAGACAGAGATAATATCATACGATCTTTCTTTTAAATTTTTATCTAAAGAGTATTTCGTATAAGCTCTTTCAATTCCATACGGCAATGGCAATACACCTTTGACATAAGGTTTTTCTCTCCTAAAGTACGCAACACAGCGTTTGAGCATATCAGTATTAATTGCACCCTGCTCTTGGTAAGAGCCCTGCTCAACTTTTTGAACAATCTGCGGCTCAAGTCGTTTATTGTGACCGAGCTCAGAACCATCAATGTAAGCAGTAATGTTATAGCGCCCAATTATATCTACGAGTTCTTTATGATCATGAACTTTGCCCCAGCAATACAAAATAACATCGGCAGATCGAGCAAATTTAATAAAATTATCATCATTGAGCTCATGGCATGAAATGCCAAAGTGCCGCGGATTACCACTCGTATACTTAACGTCTTTCACTATTCCATCTATTCGAAGCTGTTCTAAACCATCGACAACCGTGCGGACAAGGTAGTCTTCTTTTCCACCCGGCGTAATAACAGCAATAGTAATTTGAGTATTATTCATACCTCTATTATAGCAATTTAAGCCCAAGGCTATTTTGGTGATTTAAACGATCGATACTATTCTTTACCTGCTCGGGCGAACACAATGGAACTACAGCGCCGCGAGCTGCAGCACCGAGCTCTCGCCTTTTTCGATAATCTTGTGCCAGCAATCGAATACTCTGAGCTAAAGCTTGATGATTACCCGATGGAACTCCAGTAATACTTTTTTCGGGAGTAAATATTTCTCGCAGAGCACTCGTGTCTGCACTAATAATAGCCTTCCCCATTGCTGCATATTCATAAACTTTATTAGGAATTACACGCTGTGTTTTTTCTGTATCTCCAAAAATTCCCAAGCAAATATCACTTTGAGCAATGTAGGCAGGTAGCTCAGTATAAGGAACTCGTTCAATAAAATGTGCCGATTCTACGCCGAGCTCGTGCGCAAGCTGTACCATTGAGTTCTTAGTATTGCCCCTTCCAATAATTGTGCATACGATTTTTATATCCTTAAGCAGTGCCAATGCTCGAATAATAGTATCGATGCCTTGCAACGGAATATAGCTTCCATGAAAATGAATTCTTATTACGTGCTCATCATTATGATTTGATACTATTTGGCCGTACTTATTAGAATCAAAAATCTCAAGATCGGTTCCAACATAGAGCGGTGCAATTTTATTCACACTCACGCTAAAAGTGTTCGCAAAAAACAGTGCATGCTCTACTGTATCGGTAATAATTGCATGGGCACAATGTACAGAAACGTAATCGTACACATAATCCCTTATAGCACGGAGACTCCAGCGTGAATATAATTTTCTATCAAATACATTAGAATCGTAGAGCGAAGTAAAAGCGTCAAAAATAACAGGGCAAGAAAAAAGTAGTCGAGCAAGTGGCACCACGGTCTGACCAGGAAAAGCAACCCATACAAAATCAAAGGCGTTTTCTACTTGCAGTTTACGAACTTTTTTAACTAATTCAACATACTTTGATACACCAGATTTTCGAGGATCCACACAACATTCAACTACCTCACCCAACTGTGACAAACCTTTTATAACAAATTGATTTCTTGGGTAATGAGCATCGTATATTCCAATGAGGCAGATTTTCATATGCTTTATGAAAGTTGGGCTATTATTTTGTGTATCATGTGATCCAAATTTGATAGCTTTGAGACTGAATTGTATAAAGAGTCTGTGTATTTTTCAACCGGTTCTCCTCCATTCCATACCCACACTAGTTCCTGTGCAATCTTCTGTATATCACTTAAAGAAACGATGTGTTCTGTATGACCACTAAAGTACTCTTTAAATGCCGTATTTGCAACTACCACAGGCACTCGTGCAGCCATACTTTCAAGCACAGCTTTATCCAAACCGCCTGGCGGACAAAGGTTTACAGAAACATGCGACTGATAAAGCTCGGATGTGAGCTCAGAATTCTTTATTGCTCCTCTCCACTTAACTCGATCTTGAATACCTTTTGCAAGAATCAGCTCTTTCAATTTGTTCAGGTATTCAAAATCACTTTCAAGAACAGGCGCTCCCACAATATGTAATTCATAATTTATCTGAGCGGGTAATAAACTTGCAGCTTCAATAAGAATATCGATATTTTTAATTGGAGTAATTCTTCCGACGGTAATTATTTTAAATAGCTGTGGTTGCGAAACAACTTTAAGTTGAGGCCGAGAGAATTTATCGAGTGGCACAGACTGCCCCATATAATTAACCTTATGTGACGGCAGATTAAAACTTTCTGGTGTAGCGGTAAAAACCTTATCGACAAGCATGTGTGCAAGTCGCAATTTAAAATCAACTGAACGGTGCACATACCACAAGGCCAACTTTTTATTAAAAATCTTTGCCCAAGGAAAACTAAAGACTGCATACCAAGGACTCATGTGTGCGAAAATAGCATCGTACTCGGTTCGGTATTTTGATAAGAAATACACCAAACGAGCCATATACTTAAAGCGACTCTTACCCTTTTCTTTTCCAAGACTTACAACCTTAACATTATGAGGAAGGTCGTAGGCTCCGACTTCGAGTGAAATGACAATTACTTGTTCGCACTCACGAGAAAACCGAATTAGCCAATCGTGAAAAAAGGCAAAGTAACTATCATTCTTATCGACTTTCTGTGTCAGGATGAGTAACTTCATGCTGAGTATTTGTAAAGATTAAAAACTTATAAACAAAGAAAGAAACGAAAGCCACAGTAAATGCAGCCATAAACTGAGCAGCAACCACTGGCCGAATATTAAGTACTGCAAACGTAAGAATATCTCCCCCTTGAGCAAACCACTCAGCGAATGACTTACCCGAAACACCCAGCTCCATGAGAGCTATCACGATAGCAGTATTAAGCAAAAGATTCATTACCGAAACAATAAAATACTTTGCCACTTGTTTATGAGCTTCTGTACCTTGAGTACGATCCTGGAATGTCCAATACTTTTGGAGTGAATAGCTAACGCCAAAAGCGGTTAAAAAAGCAATGTTAACGCTCACTACATAGAAAAGCTTTGTATATGAATCAAGAATATGCACGAGGCCCAAATTAACAACAGCTGCTGTTCCTCCGGATACAACATACTTGAATATCATCACTCGGGCTTTATAGAGAGTGGCACAAGCTGAACGCATTTTAACTTTCAACGAGACCGTATTCTGAGTATCCATTTAATTAGTTTTATTCTTCGACAGATTAAGTATACTATTCGCCATCTTTTTCACAATATCCTGTTCATTTTCTTCATCAAAAACAAAAACCTTATCGGGCTTTTCAAGGGCAAGTTCTTCGGCAATGCCAACCTTGGTAGTTATGAGCGGAATACCTATATAGGCAGCTTCGGCAAGTACCAAGCCATATCCTTCGTACAAAGAGGTACTGATTACGTAATCAGCTTTCTTGTAGTAATCAAATACGTATGCAGTAAAGCCAACAAAAGCAACATCATTTTGAATACCTAATTCTTGTGCTTTTTGTTTAAGACTCTGTTCTAAAGAACCTGAACCAACAATAGTGAGTTTATTTTTGACTCCATTTTGTATGAGCTCATGCGCAATAGCTAATGCCATGTGTACTCTTTTTTCTGACTCTAAGCGTGCAATTACTAAAAGTTGTAGTGGCTCGTCTTGTTTTTTTCTGAGCTCTTTTTGTTGTTCAAGCCAAATCTCTCTTTCGTGTCGTACTGCATCAAGAGCAACGACATCTACTTCTATAGGACGTACCACTATTCGATCTGCCGAAACACCCATATTCTTAATTAAGAATCTTTTAAGTGTATGCGAAACAACTCTAATATGAGTAGCGCAACGAATTATGATTTGTGAACATACATAACGCAACCAATTGAGTTGAGAGTGTTCCCTAAAATGCACACTCGATAAGTCAGTATGTAATTGCACTTCAAAAACAAGTTGTGACTGATTGCCAAAAATAAGATTCCGCATGCTCATAATTACGTATACAATGAGACCTACCACTCCTGTTTCAAAAGGATCTTGGCAAGTTATCTTTGTTGGAATAGGCCTTTGAGCAGCAACAATGATTGCATCAAGAACGTATAAAAACTTCGAGCTCGACTGTGTTGAGTACACCGTACAGCGCTCGCTTAAAATTAAAGGCTTACGTTGCTTACCTTGTGAAAAGACAATAATATCAAGGTCTGACATATTCTCTGCATACTGAATGTGACGAAGTGCAACTTTAGAAGATTCCTCAAGTAAATTTCTATCAGTCGAAATCATAAGACATCGCTCACCCCGAGTATGGTGCAAAGAAAACTGAGTATGAACGACAGCAGTACGAATAATGTCTTGTGCAACATTTTTCCAATCCCTCTTTTCTTTTATTTTATACTGCTCCGCTCGAGCACAAGCCTCTGCATAGCCTTGCGGAGAAGCAAGAGCCGTGAGCGCATTCGCAATACTCTGAACATTCATAGGGTCCACAACTGTTACATAAGGTCGAATCTTATCGAGGATTCCGCACTCTTCGGTAACGATACAAGGTTTGCCATACGACAATGCCTCAAGAATCATATTAGGACTAATATCGCCTAAAGAAACTTGTGCAACCACATATGCAGTTTGCATTTTTCTATGTGCTTCGTCTTTTTTAAGCGGACCGAACAGAACATCCATTTCAGGGTATTGCTGCCGCACCGCATTAACTGCCTTTTGTAAAACATCGTTATTCTTCCAAACAAGAGGACGCGTTACTGCATATACAACTTTAGATGTTGTTCTATCACTCACCATCTGCTCCACCCCACTCACACCTTGCACTAAAGCGTTATCAATAACAGTTACATGTTTAAGGCGAGCCAAACCATAAGGGCCCGTAAATATATTTTTTTGCCACTCTGTGCTAAAAGCAACAACATCGGCACATCTATATGAAAACTTTATCAGTTCAAAGATTATTTTTTCTTTGATATTTAAGTACGGGAGCTCGGTTGCATAAAAGTTTCTCAGTAATACCTTTTTGCGAGTTCTTTCAACATACCCTTCCCATAAAAAATCTCCACCTGTGCGAATGATAGATGGCACACCAAGAATTTTAGCCGCTACGACAGCAGGAACAGCGGCGCTAAACGTATCAACAACAATAGCGATATCTGCCCCTCGAAGGAGCATTAATGTTTTCCAAAAATATACAAGGTGTCGTATTCCAATAGGAAGAGATCTTTCATAGGTAAAAGTAGCAATTGCCACATTGTGACCTTGTTCACGATATACTTTTTCAATTTCTGAAGAATAGAGAGCCGGACCACCTGTATGAGGTGGATATATTCCTGTTGCAATAACAATTGAATATTTAGGCTCGTTGTTCATTGTTTCGTAATTTTGGTTCAGGCTGAATCATTACCGCATCCAAAACTTTCGTCTTAAATGATTGAGCAACTGTAGACCAATTATACTGCTTATGCACCATTTCATATCCTGAAACAACAACCTTGCGGCGGAGCTTCTGGTCGTGAATATAAAGCTCGATACATTCAGCAACACTCTCGGGCGAATCAATTTCAGCAAAGATGCCAGTTACTCCATCGGTAAGAAAATCAGGGATACCGCCAATATTTGTTGCAATAACAGGCAAACCTGCAGCCATTGCTTCTAAGAAAGAATTGCCAAGCCCTTCTGATCTTGATGGTCGCGCAAAAATATCTGCAGCTTGCAAATATGCAGCCATTTCTTCGTGAGGAATTTGACCCAAGAATTTTACTCTATGCTGAACTTTTTTAAGAGCCGCTCTTTGTTTAAGCTCGGTTTCGAGTTCACCTGAACCAAGAATTGCAAGGTGTACATGCTCTGGCAAATACACGAGCGAATCAATAAGCGTATCAATGCCATTCTTATGTGTAAGTCGTGATGTAGTAATAACACATACACTTGTTGGCTTTTTATTCATCGCCTCTGCTGCTCGAGCAATATTTGAAGCAGAAACCGGAGCGGAAATAACCGAGACATCAACACCATTAGGAACCACTTCAACCGGACACAGAGCGCCCATAGTACCAGCAAAACGCTTAAGAAAATTTGATATGGCATGCACACGACTTGCTCGTGCAAAAATCTTTCTAAAGAGTGGGTACACGGGTTTCATTTGGCGAACAATTTCTTCTATTGGAATTCCCTCTTGCAAAGTCACAACATACTTAGGTAGTGGATATATATACGTAAAAAGTACCGAAGCCAAACCAGCATATGCTGCCATTATGCTCCACACGATATCGTATGAGTTTTTCTTATGGAGCTTAAGTGCTTCGATAAAAGCAAGTGGTACGTACAAGATTTTACTTACCAAAGAAAGGGTTGAACCATTTTCAAGGGGCTCAAGTTTAGTGTAGAGCCATGGAATACCAATACGGTACACATTAACTGCACCGATCTTTTCATAAGCAGGATCACCTGCCCCACGAAGAGTTATCATGTCAAAAGAATATTCCTCTTCAGGAATTCTTTGAGTAATTTCACGAACAGCAACTTCTGCCCCGCCAATATAACGAGGATAGTATGCAAGAGAAAAAATCAGTACTTTTCGGGCCATGGAAGCATACTACTCTACCTTGAGCACAGACGCCAGTACCTCATGGGGAACCTCTTTTTTAGGAGCTTGCTTTTCTGGCTCGTTCTTATGAACAGGCGCATTTTCTGGTGGTCTAAAACCTTCTTTTGGTTTCAATACTATTTTAGGCTTTGGAGATGCAGCTCGATCGGCCATTGGATCATGTTTTGAATTTTGAGTATGCTGAGAAATTTTTGCCTCATGATGATGAGCCTGCAAATTATGATTCACAGCCTTCTGTGAAATTGGCTCTTTATTTTGAGTTAAAGAACTGAGCATATCTTTAAGCGAAGCAAAACCATCCTGAGGATTTGATTCAAGTGGCGGTCGTTGAATTTTTTCTTGTGAATGCGATTGTGGATGTGACTGCGGCTGCTGCTGTTGTCGTTGTTGCTGTTGCTGAGGCTGGTGTTGAGGTTGCTCTTGAGGTCGTGGTTGTACTTGTGGCTTTTGTTGCACCTGAACTGGAGCCGCTTGTTGTGTCGGCACTGGCGCAGTACTTACTACCGACTGAGGCTGGACTTTAGGTGACTGGTTTTGAGGTTGAGCTTGTGCCTGAGGTCGTGGCTGAGACTGTGGTTGCGCCATAGGTGGTCGTACAGCTTTTTCTGTAGGCTTTATACCTTTATTCTTTGGCTTTTTATCTTCAGAACCTGGGAGTGGCTTATGCCATTCTTCAATGAGCTGCTCTACAGAGGCGCGTGATCGAGCAAATTGCGCTCGAGAAGCAGCAATAACCTTGTCGATAGCAGAATCTTGCGGCAATTTAATTGGCTCCATCGTCACAGCCGAAAATGGCTGCGAACTAATTCCATCGATCATGAGCTTTAAATAAATCTGTGCAAAACCAAGGTTCACCATATCTTCTGCAGTAAACTGTGGAGCAAATTCTTTTTCAAGAACTTCGGCATCGAAAGCGCCGACACGAAAAGCAACCATGGTACCAACGTTACCAAAGACAGCTGCTCGAACCTCTTCTTCCATTTGTTCTATGTATTGGTGGGCAACGGTAAGGTTGAGTTTATACTTTCGGGCTTCTGACAAAATGTCTGCAAATGATTCATTGGCAAAGTTCTGGAATTCGTCCACAAAAAGATAGAAGTTTGGCAAAGTCTTAAGAACTCTGTCGCCCACATCGGCTCGAGACATTGCAGCAAGGTAGATTTTAGTAATGAGCATTCCACCAAGCAAATTGGCATTTGATTCGCCAATGCGACCCTTAGAAAGGTTAATGATAATAATCTTACGATTATCCATAAGAGCGCGTATATCAAATGACGAACGCTCTTGCCCTATCATGTTTCGAATAAGAGCGTTTGCAGTAAACTGTCCGATTTTATTTTGAATTGCAGGAACAGCTTCGGCAGCCATACGCTCGGTATAGTTTGCAAATTCATCAAGCCAGAATGATCGCACCGACGGGTCTTTTACATGCGTCAAAACTTGATCACGATACGCCTTGTCAGACAACATACGGTTTACACCAAGGAGTGTTGCTCCGGGGAACTCGAGTAAAGCAAGGAGAGTATTCGTAAGAATGTATTCCATTCGAGCAGACCAAGCATCTTGCCAAATCTTTTTGAATGTACTCATAAGACCAGCCACTACAAGATGTCGTTTGTCCTGGTCTACCTGTTCGAGCACATTGAATGAAATAGGATACTCCATATCGAATGGAGCAAAGTACACAACATCTTTTGCTCGTGACTCTGGAATATATTCAAGAAGAAGTTCTGCCGTTTTGCCGTGAGGGTCGATGAAAGCAAAACCTTCGCCATTCTTAATATCTTGAACAGCCATGTTTTCAAGTAAGGTCGACTTACCCATACCTGTTTTTCCAATTACGTACACATGTCGAGTACGGTCTTTGGCTTTGATACCAAAAGGCGTTCGCTTATTGCGAGAATCTGTGTACGCGAAATATGTAACACGATTTTCGTCCATATAGAAAGAAATTAATACCTGTATAGTATACCACGCTTTTTATATTGAAATGTGACAAATAAACAACCCCACACGCATTGCGCGTGTGGGGTGTCGGGTCGAAGTACGTGAGATCACTTCAACCCACAACTTTGCCTGATCTCACCCGAGTGAGTAAAGGCTCCGCTCGGACGTGAGAGCTGTCTAGGTTCACGACCAAGAACACTCCTAATGATCGTTGCGGCGGGGATGTTTGTAGGGACAACTCCCTCTCCGGGAGTCTGACCGATAGTGGCTACTTTTACAGCGCCACCTCTTACAGGTTCTGAAGGTTTCATTGCTACAAACACACTACACCCGCCACTATAACTTGTAAAGTGTTTATAACTGTATTTTCCACAACGAACGACGGCCGAGTGCCACCTTACAATAATTTTTTATTCCGGTAGATACGCTCCTGCTGTATAACGATTCGAAGCATTCCACACAAGCCAGCCATTCAAACCAACATCGTATGTTGCTTGAATCTGGGCTCGAATCATTTCGGGAGTATATGTCGTGCCACCAATACTAAAATCTTGTATCCATGGTCGTAATTTTTGTGGCGAGGTGCTTGCTGCAACTGCTCTCTCAACCGCTTTTGACATTGCATACTGAATAATTTCATACGGCTTCTCTGCTGGCTTTTTATATCCATTAAAATTTGGTGGGTAGTGTGATGGGTACACCATTGGATACACATAATCAAAATAGGTTAAAGCTGGTTCAAGGAGTTGACCAATACCTAAGTCATCAGTATTCGAAGTAGTCATACCAAAAAGATCAGCAGAAAGGGGCACACCAAGATCACCGAGGTCGTCGCGTACAAATTTAAAGTACGAAGTAAGAACTTCTGAGCGTACTCTCTTGCCCGCATAAGGATATACAATATTTGCCATATCGCCATCCGAAGGAAAACGTATATAGTCAAAATTAATTTCGCCAAAGCCTCTATCATATGATTCGCGAGCAATCATAGAAATATAGTGCCAATATGGTTCAGCTGCTGCATCAATCCAACTTACACCCTTAAAATCTTTCCAAATTTGATTATCACTCTTGCGTCGAACGGCCCACTCAGGGTGATGCGTTACCATGTATGAATCTTGGAAAATAGAGATGCGTCCAATTATATAAATATTCTTAGAATGAAGCTCATCAATGAGTGCGTCGATATCGGTTATACGATTTTCCCACGACTTAAACTCTTTAAGTTTTTCATTGCGGGGCTCGAAACTAATTTTTCCTGTATAGTCTTTAACATCAATAACAACAGCATTGATTTCGGTTTCATCAATGAGTTTAATTAATTTATTGCGTAGCTCTGGATTCCCCGCCACCCAGCTCGTCATATAAATTGCTTTTACAGATTCTGGTGTTTTTACTCGCTCTGGGCGAACTGGCTTTATTGGTTCCGAATGTATTGCAGACTGAACTGCGCTCACAATGCCCGATGAATCAGGAACGACACGCAAAGGAAAGAAATATGAAACCGCATGAAAGACACCAATTATAACGACGAGGGCAATAATTGCTATCGATATGCGGATCGGTATCATACGTTTTGTTGTTCACTTTTTGACTCACCTTGCTCCTCGGTTGATACTGCAGCTGATACTTCGGTCTCAGCTTCTGTTTCAGTTTCTGTTTCAGCTGCCACTTTGACTACTGGTTCATCTATTGCTTCGGCTTTTTTCTCGGCTGGTATTTCCACTTTTTTATTTGAGAAAACTTGATACGTCAAAAAAATAATTACTAGAGCAAGAAGTACCGTTACCGAGGTTCGGAGTAATGAAGGAAACCCTGGTATATGCATAATAAGAATTCCTGCTGCAAGAAAATAAAAGAAAGACTGTGGTCGGGATGATGTGGAAATATTTTTCATACAATAAAATCTGAAAGTGAAATATACCTTATATTACCACCGGTTTTGGATTTTAATGTAGAAAAAAGGCGCTGTTTTGTGGACAACGCCTTATGCCGCAACCTGCTCATGTGGTTGCCATAACCTATCAAACATACCCATGATTGCTCCAATAAAAATTTCTTGGGTATTGTCGTTAAGGCAAAGTATTAATTGCCCCGCTTCGTCAAACCTTCTCTGTCCCATCAAAAACTGAATTGTTGGTGGTAGTGCATTGCTGCACAGAGTTGGATTCGAAAAGAGTTCAGGGTGCTTCCCGTATGCCGCCACAACAACAGAGTGGCAGTCAGAGGCAAGAGGAATCCTTGCTATATAGGCAAAAAAGTTTTGCTGAATTACAAACAGCGACACTCTTTCGCCTCGACCACATTCGGCCACCTGTTGTGCAAACTCTCGTATTGCACCCAGATGACGGCGAACTGCCGTAGATGCAATGTTCATTTATATAATTCTACGATTTTTGAGCTGGAGACACAATAACGACAAATTCGCCACGAGTAAGGTCGGGGTTATGAGTTAAGGCTTGAGCAACGTCATGCGGAGTGCCTTGGATAACGTTTTCAAACACCTTTGTGATTTCTTTAACAAGAGTTATGGTCACTGGAGTCTCACCGAAGGTGAGCGCGAGCGAAGCGAGCGCTTTTTCAATGCGATGAGTTGATTCATAAAAAATACATGTGCGCTCTTTTTCAACCACCTCACTCAATATTGTTTTCCAAAGAGTTTCCCTTCCCTTCTTATGCGGAGCAAAACCAAAAAATACACTTGGAGCAGTAGGAACGCCGGCAATAGATAGAGCGGCAGTTAAAGCCGAAGCTCCAGGAATAGCTTCAATATGAACAGGTTCTAAGCCACGCCCCACCCGCTCAAGCGAATAAGAACGAATTCGCGCCACGAGCTCTGCACCAGGATCCGAAATACCAGGAGTTCCAGCATCAGAGACAACGGCCAAATTTTTGCCTTCTTCAAGAAGATTAATTATATGACCTACTTTTGTAGAATCACTATGTGCGTGATAGCTCAATGTTTGTGTGCCAATATTGTGGAGCGATAAAATTTTTCTTGTTTCGCGAGTATCTTCACATAAAATAACATCCGCATTACGAAGAGTTTCGAGAGCGCGGAGAGTAATATCATTCATATTACCTATAGGAGTTGCAACAATTGAGACTCGTACCATATAAATATTATACTACACTTATACAACAAAATCAAGTAATTTGGTAATGTGTATTCGCATTTGACGGTCTCCTATGGTCGACACATTAAATCTGTTTGTACATCACCCACTCATTCCCTCACTCGCTAGAAAATGCTAGTATCGTAGTATGAACTTTCTTTCTTTCCTCCTCGGGAAAAAGCGTGGTTATAACCCCCGCCACAAACGCACTCATACAGTAGCGCCTTTGCCTTTAGTGTATGTTGTTAAAGATATTGAGCGAGCAGTGGGATCTTTTCCTTTTAATTACTATATCGTGACAACAAATTCTCCTTTGGCACAGATGTATAAATCTACTTATCCAGAAAAGATTTTTATTGTTCGCCCAACATCGCAAGTATTAAATACCTATACCCTACTCCAGCACCAAGACACGCACGATGCGATTAAAGAAATTCAAAAAAAACACGGCACACAACCCGATGTTATTGTTTTTCTTAATACAGAAAGAATTCGTGCATATGCAGAATCTTGTGGACTTAAAATTGCCAATCCTTCACCTTCACAGAGTGAGAAGATTGAGCACAAAATTAGATTAGTAGAATGGCTTGGTAAAGATGTTGATCTTTTACCAGAACATCGAGTAGGAAAACTTTCAGCACTCCAGCCTTTCAAATACCCCTTTATTTTGCAGTGGGGTCTTGGTCATACCGGAAACAATACCGAAACAATTTCAGACAGTTCGACTTTTAATGCCTATGTACAAAAATTTCCTGAGCGAGAGGCGCGCATAACACAAATCATTCATGGTCCAACGATTACGGTAAATCTTGTTACCGACAATAGAATTACTCATTGTGGTTCACCGAGCTATCAGATTACAGGACTTCGACCATGGACCGATACTGATTGGAGTACTGTTGGTAATGACTGGGCACTCGGCGCTCACCTTGTTCATCTTTATGGAGAACTACCTTTCCGAAGACTCGTTAAAAGAATTGCTGAGCGAATGTCAGACTCAGGTTGGCACGGGCTCTACGGACTCGACATCGTAATTGATACCGAAGCTCCTCCAGAGCAGCGTTTTAAGCTCATCGAAATTAATGCTCGCCAGGCAGCATCGGTCACCTTCGAGTCGGAGCTCGCCCGAAATCATCTTCGTGATATCGAACAACCAACACTCTTTGATCTTCATATCGAAGCATTGCGATCTACCGAGCCGCGCAATAGCCATAAGCCACACACGCTTGAGTTTATGCCCTACATTAAAAATGGTGCTCAGCTCGTACAAAGAATTACACGCGACCGTGCTCTTGCTCCGCACATTCCACACCTCACCGATCATATGTATACATGGAAAATAATTTCATATGATAATAAAGAGCACCTCGAAGACATGCTCAGAGTTCAAACATACGGAAACTTTATGACCGAGCATAATAAGCTCTCACCCGAAGGTCTTGCCCTCAAAGCACTCCTTAATAAACACATTAATTCAGAAAAACTGTAGTACTCGCAGCACTCTTATAGTAATATCAGTATATGAACACGCGAACCCTGAGCACAGAAGCACAGAAAGTTATTCAAGCCTACGAGCAATTTTGTCTTGGCGGCACTTGCGTTCGTGTACCCTATTTTAATAATAAAAAAGCAGGTTCACGCCGAGCACTACCGAGCCAAATCGGCAAAGGTAATCCAAAAGAAATTGAGGATGAAATTCTTCTGACACTCAAAAAGACTCGCGAAAATGTGGGTAACCTTAACCCACAGAACCTTACCGATATTATGGTTTCTGAATCGATTGGCATTGACTGCTCAGGCTATGCACTCTATGTTCTCGATGCTGAATCTCGATCAAGGGGCAAAGGTGGCATTGATCGACATCTTTCTTTTCCTCTTGCGGGCAATATTTTTATGCGGATACTTGCGCACATTCACCCAGCAACAAATACTAATGTTGCAACATTTGCACATATAAAAAATAGTGCCGAAATTAAACTCAATGATGCTATGCCTGGCGACATCATTACGATACTCAATACAGCGCAGAGCGAGCGTAATCACATTCTTATTGTTACTAATGTTGATTATCAAAACTTTGTACCTACAGCAATTTACTACACACATTCAATTGCTTGGCCAAGTGATGGAACTCATAACCACGGAATTCGCCATGGAAAAATCATCATAACTGACATTGCCCGCCCCATTACCGAACAACAGTGGCTCGAAACTCATTCAGAAAATAGCCAAACAGGTACTCCAGAAAAAAACTATACCCATGAGCGAGCAAATCAGGGTGTAACAACCCTACGCCGACTTAACTGGTTTTAACTCGTTTTTTTTGCTATTCTTGCTCTATCTATGGCTGAATCAAATGCAGTGCAAGAACTTATTGTTATATTGTCTTTCCTCATTGGCTCCTCTCTTTTTGCTTTTGCTTGGTCTCCACTTTTGAGCCACCTCCTCTACAAGTACAAAGTAATTAAAAGCCCTAAGGTAGAACTTACACACACCCACACAGACACAGTCAAAGCAAAGACCCCAATCATGGGTGGCATCCTTGTTATACTCACCGTTGCCATCATTACGTATGCATTTAACTGGGAGCGCAGCTTTACCTGGGTACCTATTGGCGTCATGTTGCTTGCCGCTGGTCTTGGAGCTATTGATGACCTCCTCAACATTTACGGAACACGCCGAAGAAATCGTAGCGTAGCCCAAGTCCTTACCCTTATACGAGTGCATCAAAATTATTTTGTACGTTTATGGCTCCTCATTACTCTGCCTTGGACAATTATTAAAAGAATCTCTCTTGTTTTTGGTTCACACCCAGGTAAGGGTGTTTACGTGCATGAAAAACTCCTCTTTCAATTTCTTGCTGGTGGAATAGCAGCATGGTGGATTTATTTCAAGCTTGGTCCCGCTTGGCACTTTTTGAATATTCCTTTTGTTGGGCAGTACCATGTTGGCTGGCTCATTATTCCTATCATTATTTTTATGATTATGTTTACCGCAAATGCAGTAAACATTGCGGATGGTATGGATGGCCTAGCTGGCGGCATGCTTATTCCAACCTATGGAGCACTTGCCCTTTTGAGTTGGACAAGTGGTTTTACTGAACTTACGGTTCTTAATGCTACCGTAGTTGGCGCCCTTGTTACCTACACTTATTTTAATATTAAACCTGCGCGCTTTATGATGGGCGATGTGGGCTCTTTAGGCTTAGGTGCACTTCTTGCAATTAACGCTTTAGCAATTGGCGAAAACGTAAGTCTACTATTTTTGGCTTTTGTATTTTATGTAGAAGCTACAACAGTGATCATTCAAGTACTCGGAAGAATCTTGCTTAAGCGCAGAATATTCCGCATGGCACCACTTCATCACCACTTCGAACTCATAGGTTGGAGCGAAGAAAAAACCATTATGCGATTCTGGATCGTTCACGCTCTCATGGTTCTCGTCGGTATTTGGATTTCAATTCAATAATTTCATTCTGTAACAGCACACATTGTATGACTCAAAAATATCTTTCTTGGGGTGAAACTATAGTAGACCCACTTAATACTGCCGCAGCCGAAGAAGCCTACAATAAAGGTGCTCTTTTTACTCGAGTAGAGCCTCAAAAGATGACCTTAACTCGTAGTGTACGAGTTAACCTCAAAAAGTTTTCTTTATCGAGTGAAAATCGTCGTATCCTACGCAAGAATGAAAACATATCTTTAAGTACAACAGTACTGCCTTCAAGCTCGTATACATGGGAAATCGGAAAGCTTGCAAAAGACTTTTACGATACAAAATTTGGAAAAGATATTTTCTCAGCAAATGCTATAAAAAAGTTGTGCACTGAGCCTCATAATTTTAATACTCTTTTTGTATATTCAGAAAATGAAAAGCCTTTGGGATATGCAATCTGCTATATGACAAAGAACATCTTGCATTATTCATACCCCTTTTACGAGCTTAACCGAGCAGAAGCAAATATTGGCATTGGAATGATGACAAAAGCAATTGCATTCGCTCAAGAGAAAGGTCTTTCATACGTATACCTTGGTTCGCTTCAGCGTCCAACAGATACATACAAGCTTCAGTTTGAAGGAATAGAATGGTTTGACGAACACACTCAGTCGTGGAGTTCTAATCTTATTGCGGCAAAAACCCATCTTAATTCTGATATACTGCAAGCATAAATTTATATGTCTACTTTCTCTTTTCACGGAAAAAATCCGAATGATATTCATATCCATGTTATTGGTATCTGTGGCGTAGCAACAGGTGCTTTGGCAGTCGCTTTTCATACACGGGGGTACATTGTAACTGGTAGCGATAAAGGATTTTGGCCACCGGTTTCAACCGAACTCGAAAAACACGGAATCAATTTTTATGCTGGCTGGCATCCCGAAAAAATGTCTCGCACCCTACCAGATGGAAGCATAAAATACCCCGATGTTATTATTGCTGGCACAGCTTCTGGCACACAAAACCCCGAAACAGAATTAGCAAAAAAACTTGGTCTTCCTATTTATTCTTTTGCCGAGGCTATTGGTGAATTTTTTGCAAAAGAAAATTCAATTGTCTGCGCAGGAACCTGGGGTAAAACATCTAACTCTACCCTACTATCACATATTCTTACCCAAGCCGATTTTGACCCAACATATATGTTTGGGGGAATTTCTTTGTCTCACAATCAGTCAGCATATTTAGGAGAAAGCAAATGGAGCGTTTTTGAAGGCGATGAATACAAAAGTTCACCGACCGACACGACACCTAAATTTGCCTATTATAAAGCAACGCATGTATTGCTTACTGCCGTAAACTGGGACCATGCAGATCTCTATCCTACACCAGCAGATTTTAAAAAAGTGTTTCTTAAACTTGCTCATGGTATACCTCGTCATGGGGCTCTTGTAGCATGCGTCGACAATGAAGGTGTTCGCGAAATAATTGCCGAGACTCCCGAGGTTCGCCACATTACCTATGGCAAAGCCAATACCTCATTCGAGCCAGACTATAGTTATTCCGAAGTCAAAGAAAGCGTTAATGGTATATCTTGCATCATTTCTCATGGTGATGAAGACTATTCGATAACCTCACCGATCCTTGGTTCATACCAAGTGGAAAATATTACCGCTTGTTTTGCAATGGCACACCACCTTGGTGTAAGTGCTCAAACAATCATCAAAGCAATTGCAAGCTTTAAGGGCCTTAAGCGAAGACTTGAGCAGCGCCTACTAGCCCATGAATCACCGCATGGAGTTACTGTTATTGATGACATTGCACACTCTCCAGACAAAGCCCGAACAACTATTGCTGTACTTAAAAGAATCTTTAATGGAAAAGTAACTGTAGTTTTTGAACCAAATATTGGCGGTCGCATTCCAGATGCACTACCAACATATGCTCATGCTTTTTCTGAAGCTGATCGTGTAATTGTTCCCCGCCTCACCAAACTTAAAACTTCAGAAGACCCTAATGCAATTGTGCCGGTTGATGGCACAGTACTTGCCGAGACGATTAAACAAACACAACCAGACACAGACTATATTTCTGATGACGATCTTTTGGTACAAGAATTAACAAAAACAGCCCACACAGGGGATGTCATTGCTTTTCTTGGCTCACACGGCTTTAGAAAGATGATAGAAGCAACTGTTACTACTTTCCTTCATCAACAATAGAGGCATCAACACTTGTTGGTGTAATTTCATTAACTCCAAGTGTAATACCGCACATATTACATTCAATAACATGGCCTACAGCAAGGTCTGGATATCGAGCAAGGTCAACAGGATTTTTACATTCAGGGCAAATAAGTTTCATATAGTTTAATTACATTAACCTTTATATACTACTCAAAATAGAGTAGTATAGCAATATGATTACCCCACAGACACAATACCCAGAACTCGGCCAACAAATCGGTATTTCTAACCTTTGGCTTAAGCGCGAAGACTTACACCCCTATAAATCACATAAGGGTCGCTCTGTGCCACATATGATAGATACGGCCATTAAATCCGGCTCAACAGAATTTGCTATATCATCTTCAGGAAACGCAGCACTTGCAGCTGCCCTCCATCTTGAAAAAATATCTCTTGAAGGATTACATGATTCTTTGCACCTCGAGGTTTTTGTTGGCTTAAAGATTCCCCAAGAAAAGCTCTCTCGTATTAATGCAGTCAAAGAAAGACACCCTGAACTCATTACCATTACCCATACCGAACGACCTCTCCAGGCAATGTTTCAGAGAACAGAAAACGCTCCGCACATTCATAGCCTTCGACAATCTACCGATGACACTGCCCTTATTGGATACCAAAGCCTCTGTGAAGAGCTCGATAAAATTAACAATCTTGCACACATTTTTGTACCAACATCATCGGGTACAGCAGCCCAAGCTCTTGCAGAATTTTTTAGCTCAAAGGATGTAACAATACACATTGTGCAAACATCATCATGCCACCCTATTGCTCAGCACTTCTTTGAATATCCTCAGACCGATGAAGTATCAATAGCCGATGCAATTGTCGACAAAACAGCGTATCGCAAAGAAAAAATTCTTAATACCCTCACCAAAAATGGCGGCACAGGGATTATCGTTAACAATGAAAAAATTTCTGGAGCTCAAGAACTCATGCGTAAATATGCAAATATTGAAGTATCGCCCAATGGAGCACTCGGTGTTGCCGGACTCATGGAAGCAACCTATACAGATTTTAACCCTCGCGGGGCTGTAGTGTGTCTTGTGTGCGGTCTATAGCCTAAAAATTCTACAATCATAGAACCAATTATGCTTGGTATGTTTGACCATGCTTTTTAAGAAGTAATTGCACAATTTCATAGCGATCCCGGCGTGAATCGGCTTGGCCATAGTGTTCAGTCCCTGGGCTTACCACGATCTTTTGATCTTTATTACGGCAAGCATATGCCAGACGAATTGCATCATCAAGAGAGTCAGCAAACTCATACTGCGAGTCGGAATTCGCATAGTGCTTATGAAGACGTATATTTGAACTCCCCGGAAGAAAGATTACCTTTGAAACATAGCTTTGCAAAAAACTGAGAGCTTGGGTAGTAATATCTGACCCCTTTCCCCCTGTGACCAAAATCACCGGCGAATCTGTAGCACAGGTAACAGCAGCAGCCATAACCGAGACCATACACGTAGAATAACTATCGTTGTACGCCATTATACCCCCACCTGGCTTCTTAACCGGCTCTAAACGCCCTTTAAGGCCCGTAAAAGGCTCTATAACCTCTCGACTTGTATCGAGCGGTATCTTGAACAGTTCAGCAACTCGGACCGCCAGAGCGATGTTTTCACGCATATGCAGGCCATCTGCGCTTAAAAGCCAATCTTGCGGAATTACCACCGTGCCCGTACGCAATATCTTTGAACGTTGCCCTTCAACATGCATTTTAAGACCGTCGATTACCTCGTCTGTTGCAACAAGAAAACTATTGTATGTTTGCATAGCGAGCATTTCACCGCACAATTCTTTAAGGCTGAATTGAGTTTGGTTACTGCCTCGATGCGTACCAACTGTTCTTTGGAGCGATGTAATTACAAGTACATGCGGGCAAATACGCGACTCAACATACATACGCAATTGTGACTCAGGGATTCTTACAACAATAGCATCACCCTTATTAATTCCCTTAAGCAAAGCAAGGGTACTTGCTTGTGACTCTGGATTAATTGTATGTACACTTTCGGCGTCACGTGATTGAAAAACGGTATCTAGAATCTTTGAAACTAAATAGGTTACGGTAGATGTACCTGCATAGCCCACAACCCCAATTAATGTAACTGAAGGTATGAGCTTAAGTACTAAAGTTTCGGGGTATTCAATTGGTATCCCTGCTGCGCGAACCCTGTCGAGTATCTTTGATTCATACGGCACACTATGTGATACCAGAACCATATCTACTTGGGGAATGTTTTGAGGCAAAGGAATTCCGCAAACGATTTCCTCTACTCCGAGGGCTTTAAGGGGTATTAGAGCACGAGAAATTCTCTGTTCTGATCTATGATCAAAAACCAAAACTTGTGCTTTGTGTTTGAGTAAAAAACGAATCTCGGAGAGCATTTCAAGCTCATCGCCAAGACCAATAACAAGAATTTTTTTACCCTTAAAATAGTCTTTATAATTCACAACCCTAGTATACGCACATGTATACCCTTCGTCTATATCTTTCTATTTACTTTTCAGAACCGTGAGTGTCGTCTGACAGTAAGTTTCGTACCTTAATTACTTCATCGAGTAAAGCTTTGAGGCGAGATGCTTCGATAGTTGTATCGCCCATAACATACGAGGAAAGTGATCGTAAAAGCAAATTATAGACGTCGTGAAAGTATCGTTCGAGTATACTTACTTCTTGTGGCACCTCTTGATCGCGCAAAAGATTAGGAAAAGCAGCAATAGCACTTGCATGCCTACCAGACAAACCAAAGTAGCGCTCTTCTGACTCTTCTATGTGATATGTTTTATAGTTGGTATTTTTACGCATAGTGAGCCTCGATACTTATAAACGTATCCTTAGTAATAATTACATGATCAAGAACATGGATACCCATGAGTTTTCCTGCCGCAATAAGCTGGCGAGTAATTTCTATATCTGCCTGACTTGGTGTAACAATTCCTGATGGATGATTATGCGCCAATACAACTGCCGCAGCACTGTATTCAATAGCTGGCCTAAAGACCTCGCGAGGATGTACTACATTTGAGTTTATTGTTCCGATCGAAATAACCTCATCATGAATTACCCTACTGTGACTATTAAGGTATATGCCACGCAAATGCTCTTTGGGTAGGTTTCGCATATCTGACAAATATTCGTATACGTCTTTTGCGCTACGTATTGTTACAAAGCCAGAAGCGTTTTTTTGATACAAACGGCGACCCATTTCGCCACAAGCAACAATCTGACAAGCTTTACCCAGAGGTATACCTAGACTATCTGCTAATTTTTGAGGATTATGTTCAGCAACAATACTACGTTCGCCATACTCGCGCATAATACGATTTGCCATTTCGAGAACATCTTCTTTCTTTGTTCCTGTATTAAGGATTACTGCAAGGATTTCTTGCAATGATAAAACTTCGGGGCCGAACTTTATTAATTTTTCACGTGGCTTATGGTCCTCGGGTAAATCGCGAACCTTGAGCACGTATTCTTTAATCTCGGTTTCGACATTGGTATTAACATCGAGAATGAGATCGTTGTCAGTAATAATGTATGGAGTCATGCATACATTATAAATAAATAAAACGAGGTTGTCGCCTCGTTTTACTCATTTTTTTGAGAACTTTTTGAGAAGTCCGTGGAAAACTTTTTATGCAGTTACGATAGAAAGCGACAAAGCCTTTTCATCAACAACCACAATCTTATCTCCTTTAGCAATTGTCTTATCCTTTGTAAGGCCAGCCTTAATTTCTTTAAGAGCAACGGCTGAATCCTTAAGTGAACTTGCTTTAAATGGATAAACACCGAAACTCAATGCAGACTGAGCAAGTGTAAGGTCGTTTGCAGAAGCGCAGATTGTGTACATTTCAGGCTTAAGTGAAGCTACTGCTCGTGCTGCTGTACCTGTGTCAGTAAGTGCAACAATGAGCTTTGCTTCAATTCCTTCAGCAACTTCTACAGCTGATTCAGCAAGAACGTCGATTTCAGTCTCGCCTGTCAAAACCATAGCATTGCGTGATTCAAGGAACCCTTCATCAGATTCAACTTCTCGAGCAATAGCAGCCATCATAGAAACAGCTTCAACTGGATATTCACCGAGTGATGATTCTTCTGAAAGCATAACTGCATCTGTACCATCATAAATAGCATGAGAAACGTCTGATACTTCGGCTCGAGTTGGGAATGGAGACTTAATCATTGACTCAAGCATTTGTGTTGCTGTGATAACTGGCTTGCCTGCAAGGTTTGATTTTTCAATAATCATTCGCTGAGCTGGTGTAACCTTTTCATGTCCGAGCTCTACACCCAAGTCTCCTCGAGCAACCATCACCATATCAACGAGATCGAGGATAGCATCAAAATCTTCCACAGCTTCAGGAGTTTCGATCTTTGCCATAATCTTAGCTTTTGACTTTGCTTTATCAAGAATTTCTCGGAGTTCAATTACGTCTGAAGGCTTTCGAACGAAAGAGAATGCAACCATGTCAACCTTATTCTTAAGGCCAAAAGCAATATCCTTTTTATCTTTATCAGTAAGAGCAGAAATCTTGAGCTTTGCCCCAGGAAGATTAAGACCTCGGCGACCCTTTGTATCACCACCGATAATAATCTTACACTTAATTTCTGTACCCTTAATTTCTACAACTTCAAACTTCTTTTTACCATCATCTACCATGATGATATTTCCTACCTCAATTTCTTCGTGAAGTGTTGGGTAGTTTACTGAAACTCGCTTTTCATCACCTACAATCTTTTCTGTTGTAAGAGTAATAAATTCACCTGCCTTAAGTTGAACTCGCTCTTGGTAAAAATCTCCAATGCGGAATTTTGGACCTGAAAGGTCTTGCATAATTGCTGCTGTAAGACCAGTCTTCTTCATAGCCTTTCGAAGGTTATCTACCTTTACCTGATGCTCAGCAAAATCTCCGTGTGAGAAGTTGAGGCGCATAACGTTCATACCAGCCTTAAGGAGCTGTGTAAGTTTTTCTTCACTCTGTGTTGCTGGACCAATGGTGCAGACAATCTTTGTTTTCTTTTCTAGATTCATGGTGTGGGATTGAAGTTTTGTTGTTGTAATAATGTCCCCGTATATTACATGAAAACCCTCTAAAAATCAAAGGGTTGTTAATTCTTGCCAGAATACTGCTTCCTAAACTCAAATGTATTTATATTCGAGCTTTTTATAGTACAAACAATTTGTGCGCGTACCAAGATTCGAACTTGGGACCCCACCAGTATCAGTGGTGTGCTCTACCAACTGAGCTATACGCGCATACATGCAATAACTGAAAAAATATAGCAGAAATTCTTAAGAAAAACAAGTATTTTCGAATTTTCAAATGAATTCTTGAGAACAAAAATAAAATCCCTTGCGGGATTCTATTTTGTTGCATGAAAATTACATAGTTGTATCACACTGGTGTATATAGAAACATAACGCACTATATTTTGTTCCGTTCACCCATGAGCTTTGCTTAAGCAATGAAAGCCCATGTATGCTCTTTCTCTCGCGAGCTGAGTGTTCACATTTAAGATTGTAGAACAATAATCTATTGATTAAAAACCAATATCGACTCCATAAGGTAGCACTAGGTGCTCCGTATAAAGTTTTTGAAATAATCCACGAGCAGCTTCCGCTACCCGTGCCTTGTTACGACTTACTCCCTGTCATTGAGCTTGCCTTAGGCCGCGATAAACGCGGACTTCGGGCACTCCCAACTCCCTTGAGTTGACGGGCGGTGAGTACAAGACTCGAGAACGTATTCACCGCAGTATGGCTGACCTGCGATTACTAGCGATTCCGGCTTCATGAGGTCGAGTTGCAGACCTCAATCCGAACTGGCGCCACTTTTTTAAGGATTTGCTCCGGCTTTTACGCCATTGCGCCCTGTTGTAGTGGCGATTGTATCACGTGTGCAGCCCAGGACGTCAGAGGGACATGCTGACCTGGCGTCATCCTCACCTTCCTCCCACGACACAGCACACTACATTACCTATCGCGCTTAGCGCGGGTACTGTGCTCTGTCGTGGGCAGTCTCGCCTGACACTTGTAACAGGCAACGAGGGTTGCGTTAGTTACCCCACTGAAGGGAACAACTCAAGCCACGAACTGACGACGGCCATGCATCACCTGTCTAACTGCCTTGCGGCGACAAAAGTTTCCTAATGTCTTCAGCTAGATTTCTAGTCCTGGTAAGGTTCTTCGTTTGGCATCGAATTAAGCCACATGATCCACCGCTTGTGCGAGTCCCCGTCTATTCCTTTGAGTTTTAATCTTGCGATCGTACTACCCAGGCGGCTCGCTTACCGCGTTAGCTTAGTCCCACAGAGGGTCGATACTCCGTAGAACGAGCGAGCAACGTTTAGGGCTAGGACTACCGGGGTATCTAATCCCGTTCGCTACCCTAGCTTTCGTGTGTGAGCGTCAGATT